>ENA-OYXS01000040-OYXS01000040.1-human-gut-metagenome-genome-assembly--contig:-NODE-40-length-60573-cov-6.914901_pt1 | contig 60573 bp, 47 predicted proteins | sample MGYA00243240_ERZ653429 | MGnify/ENA primary metagenome ERZ653429 (study PRJEB26926, sample SAMN06164958) | human gut metagenome | biome: ENVO:00009003; feature: ENVO:2100002; material: ENVO:00002003... | reverse complement strand
TTATGCGATCGTCGGCAGCGTCAGATGTGTATAAGAGACAGTTTGAGACGTACCTGATTTCTCTCTGGTTCGGGATAAAATCTTTTCAGAGTGTTTTCATTTTCATCTGTCAGCGCAACGACAATTTGTCCGGCCTGAGCATCATCACAACGGCGGATCAGCACCAAATCCCCGTCGTCAATCCCTGCTCCTATCATAGAATCGCCATTAGCCCTCAGAAAGAAAAAGTCACCTTTCCCAAACAATTCTTCAGGTAACCAGTAGTACGCTTCAATATTTTCCTCTTCCAACAACGGAACACCGCACGAAACGGATCCGAGAATCGGTATCGTCATACCCCTGCGGCAAAACTTGTCCGTAGTAGAAGTTTTGACCTCCCCGCCTTCATATTGTAGCATGTTCCGATCTGACATCTCGCGTAGGTATCTTGACACAGTCGACGCATTTATCCCTAACTTTTCACCAATCTTCCTTGTCGACGGTTTTCTCCCCTCTTTTTTATATAAAGCATCAAAACACTCTACAATTCGTTGCATTAACTTATCATCTTTTTTCCTCATGGTTGCTCCTTACTGCAACGCTCTGTTGCTGATAGGTTTATTATATTACGAACATATGTTTGTGTCAATATCTTAAAGAAAACTTTTTCTCCGCCATACTGTAATGTCGAAAAACCATCACACCTTGACATATTTTTCTGTCAAGATCCTATTATGCTATTGCTTTTTTTCAAAAAAATAGTATACTATTGTTTAGGTGATAGGTAAATGTTGTGTAATAAAACTGTAAAAATTACTTTTTGCGGACATAGAGATGTAATTGAATACAATGCGGTTTACAAAGAGCTACTCAGTACACTTGAGCAGTTTTTTATCTTGCCGGAATATAGTGACACTCTTTTAGAATTTTACTGCGGCGGCTACGGAACCTTTGATTCAATGTGTTCCAAGGCAATTTCAGAACTAAAAGAAAAATATCCAAAATCTAATATAAAAAAGCTACTTATTACTCCCTACATTACAAAATCGCACCAAGAAAAGATTGATTCCATGCGCAAAAATTACGATGAAGTCGTTTTCCCTCCCCTCGAAACCGTTCCATTGAGATTCGCAATCCCTGAAAGAAATAAATGGATGGTCAGAGAGTGCGACTACGTAATCGCATACGTTACCCACGGTTGGGGCGGCGCTGCGCAAACACTACATTATGCGTATGTAAAAGGAAAAAAGATCTTCCGAATCGCATCAAATTACGATGTAACTTAAATATAAAAGGCACGATCTGTAAGTCGTGCCTTTTTTTATGCTACAAGTATTTTCTTTAATGCCTCAACTATGAATTTTACTTCCTCACTTGTATTGTTTTTGGATAACGAAATTCTAATTGTGCCGAGTGCATATTCTTCAGGAACTTTCATAGCTGCCAACACATGTGATGCCTTTGTTTCTTTTGAATCACAAGCAGCTCCGGTTGAAACAATAACGCCCATCAAATCAAGCCTATGCAAAATCATTTCGCCGTCTTTACCCTTAAAGGAGAGGCTTATATTACCGGGAACATGTTCTCCAACTCCATTCCTCTTAAAATCAATCCCTGTTTGAGATAAAAGGGTGAGAAGTTCTGTCTCCAAATTTCTAACATATTTGATATTAGCCAATAAGTTATTTATGTTCTTTTGAAGAGCTGTTGCCATTCCGACAATTGCTGCAACATTTTCTGTTCCAGCGCGCAATCCTTTTTCCTGACTGCCGCCGCAAAGGTATGGAAGAATTTCTACTCCTCTCTTTATATACAGAAAACCGACTCCTTTGGGGCCATTAAATTTATGAGCTGATGCAGATAAAAAGTCTATTCCCAAATCTTTTACGTCAATCGGAATATGCCCTACAGCTTGAACTGCATCCGTATGGAACATTACACCTTTGCTATGTGCGAAGTCACAAAGCTCTTTGATCGGCTGTATCGTGCCCACTTCATTGTTCGCCGTCATCACTGATACAAGATTTGCATTACCAGTTAAAATACCTTCAAGTGTCTCAAGTTGCACAATACCGCCGTTATCCGCAAACATATAGGCAACAGGATAGCCTCTTCTTTCGATACTTTCGCAGGTTTTCAAAATTGCATGGTGCTCAATATTATCTGTAACAATAGCGCCGTGGGAATAATTCAGGTATGTCGTTCCATTCAATACCCAATTATTGCTTTCAGTTCCTCCTGACGTAAAATAAATTTCATCAGGTTCAGCATGAATACATTGAGCGATCACTTCTCTCGCTTCTTTAATTGCCTTTTTAGGCAACCGAGAAAACGAATATGGCTGAGACGGGTTCCCGTACTCTTGTAATAAAAATGGAGTCATCGCCTCAAACGCGTCTGTATCTAATTTTGTAGTTGCCGCATTATCGGCATAGATCAACCTCGCCATGATACCCTCACTTAAATAACGTGCAACCTTCTTCTTTGAATTCTTCGATTTTATCGCGCAATTCGTCAGTAGTTACACCTAAATATTCTGCTAAACAATCAATACAATAGAAGGCGGTTGCGCCCTTAGAAATAAGTTTTTTTGTTAGCCCTATTTCATCTTTAGAAAGATTTTCTTTCCCACAAGACACACAGTTACAATTATTCATCTTCTTTTCCTATCTCTCTAATAGAAAACTTAGGAATATCTTTACCTCGATACTCTTTGTCCAACAGCCCCATTTGATATTTGATAATAGATCTCATAGTGGCAGCAGGTCTGACACAATAATCCTTAAATTCTTTCGGAGCAATGTCTTTTGCCGTTCTCACATTAGGGAACAATAACTTCATAAGGCCAGTTGCTATACGTTTTACGGCTTCTACATCTCTTGTGTCGGAATTAGTATCATAATCAAGCAATTCATCCACAACTGCGCGATAGCTAACATCATCTCTTAACACATGAAGGATTTCGCAAAAATATGCTGTATTCAAAGCCCATCCACATATCTTCATGCTTTCACTCATTCGCGGGATATCCCACCCTTTGATAAAGCCATGAAATCTATCAAGCAAAGCACTTTCTCTAAACAATTCCGGCAATGATCCGAACATCGGCACAAACTCGTTCATGCTGTCTTGAGGGATATTCCCAAGCAAAATAATTCCTGCTTCAGGCGTCCCCGTATGCCCGCCGAAAGAAACAATACCCTGTTCCATATATCCTTTCAATGTCTGACTCATTTCATCAGGATCTGCAAACGCAAGTTTCTGTATTTCATCAAAGGCAACATAATCATTATTGTAAATTAAGCCATATGTTCTTTTACTCAAATCGTAAAAAAGCTTTGCACGAGACATCACCCCTGCCGTCAAATTACCATATTTGCTAATTCTTCCGAACAGATACGATTTACCTGTCCCTTTCGGGGCCAATTCTATTAAGTTGATTCTTTTTTCTACAAATGGAAGCAGTCTTGAAATCATGGCAAGTTTAGCCTTATCATTTTCATATCCATCTGCATTATAGTCAATTGCTCCAAGGAGTACATCTATCCATTCTTGAATCGTGAATTCATTACGAATATCCTTGTAAAAATCCGGATCAATAGTATAAGGACAGAAGTTTGTAAATTTCGTTAGCTTTATTTTCCCTTGTTTGCCTCCCTTGGCCTTTGTCCCCGTATTATTATCTTCCCAACTAATATCGAACGAATCTGGAGATCGATAGCCCAACTCAACAATACCCCAAACTTCTTTACCAGCCACAAGTTCAGAACTGTATTGCTGCCACACGTTATCTTCGATTATTGTCTCTTTATTAGTAAGGCCGAACTCAGGCAACGAAAAAGTAATTTCTTGTGTCTTAATACTTATATCAACACTTATTTTCGTAAGAAATTTCACTCTCTCGTTTTCGCAAATTATTCTGTTCTTAATGCTTACCCAATCATCTTTGCGAGGTAAATAAGTTTTAATAAAGGAGCTTACTTCTTCAATATCATAATTGCCACCTTCATCTTCAAACTTTTTTAACAACCAGTCTCTCAAAAAAGAAGGTAAACTTAATGCTGAAAAGAAATTACTTTTGCTTAAATCCTTATAGACAATCATCTGCCCAAAGCATTCTTGTAATTTTTCTACTAATTCTTCTTTCATCTCAGATCTCCTTGCTTAGAGTATGTCGTTGTCAATCATTCCTGACGATTTTAACCTAAATTTAAGGTTCGCGATTCTAATGTTGCTTCCTGCCAATACTTCAAATGTATATTCTTTTTCAATTCTAATTCCTTGCAATTCAACACTGAAATGCAGGTCATCTTGACTTTCAGCAAGATATTCTCGTTCGCCTATTATAACCTTTACATCTTGCAACTTGCAATTAGAAACAAATTTCAACGTCGGCTTAATTTTATACCCTGTCTTTACTGTTTTTGTCAGAACTTCAATATTGATATTATCAGGCATCCTCGTTAGCTCAATTATGGGGACAGCTACTTCTTCCAAGGTTGCTCCGCCATGAACCTCGACCGTGCCCTGTCTTCCTCCCTTAAACATATCATAGTTCGCCAAAACCCAATAATCATTATCCTCGGTCATAAATTCGTTAGGAATGTCAACAACATTATCAGATTTTTTGCAACAACGTCCACAATGTTCCCCTTTATTTACCATTTCCCATTTTGTTTCACTATGCCTTAATACAGCAAGTCTGCTTGCCCCATGATCCGAGATAATATATGCTCTTTCGTAAGAACTGCCTATATTTGTATTTATTTTCTCCAAGACATCTGAAATCACAGAAAGTTCATCAGCAAGATATGTAGGATACGGGCTTTTGGAATAATTGTACTCCAACGTTCCCGAATGCTTTATTTCATCCAGGTCTTTAATGTTATCTACCACATCTGCTTCTGCTTGTCGAAATTCATCAACAAATTCCTTATTCATAGAAGTAATTGAAGGAATCTCTGACCGGCAAATTTTTACATCCATCATTAAATGTAAATCTGCCGCCTTTTGAGAAATAAAGCTCAAATATTCGATCCCCAAAGCATCTAAAAAATATAGAATAGAGCCTCGTTTTTTAAGTCCAGGAATAAAGTAGCTTCTAGGTGAAAGTATTCTGTAAAAGTTTCTCTCTCGTGCTTCTTTTTCTACTCGGTCCGCAAATTCAGGAGAAATACTATTTAATACTTTAAGCCATTTGTATTCGTTAAAGTAGCTGTCTATCTCTTGAATTTTATAGTCATATTTTTTCAAATACGCCCACAAATCTTTATACGTGTATTGAAGGATACCTAACAATTCTTTTTTATCGATCTCATTGGCATAACTTGAAATAAGTTTTAGCACCAACTTCCTCTCAGCTTTTGTCAAGTCCGTCAAGTAGTAAAGCCCTTTCAACCCATATGATTCAACTATATTACAAAATTCGTTTGCATGGTGTTCAGATGGGCCAACGGCCGCAATTAAAATTTTGCGCTCATCATATTTCTGCCAAAAATCTTTTGCTTTATAGTCATAAGCAAAGATACTCTTATAAATTTGGATTTGCAAATCAGAAATTTTCTTACAATTCTCAACTGCAATTTTAAGCGAAGTATTATTGCATTTATTAGCATGCGTCTTTATCGCTATAAAAAGCAATGCCTTTTTCTCGTTGCTTAATTTGGCCCAGTTATTTACATACAAGTCTATTGAGTGCATATCTCCAATAGTTTTATGGAAATAGCCCTCAAAGCCATTGTGCTTTTTGCAACCGTCCGCAAAAATATGCCATTGTTCATCGCTGAGCAAAGATTCATCTTCAGCAGACAGAGAAGGCAGAAATTCCTTTTGGATAATCACAAAGAATGAGTCCATTTCGCTTATTACGTACAGACTATCCGGAAAATCGTTTCTTACGAAATGCGACTTTACATATATTTCTGCCGTCTCTTCTGTCTCTAATTTTTTTATGAGTAAAGACATCCCTTTGACAACTTGCCAATTAAGAACATCGACCATATTATCTTTCACAAAGACAATTTTTGGCAATGTCTGTTTGCAGCCGTCGATAAAAATCACTTGATTTTCCAATCTGGGATCTTTTTTAATTTGTTCAAGCAGAATATCATCGCATTGATACAGCATTACAATAGCCTTCGAAGAAGACTGCATATTAAGCAACTGGTTAATAACCAGCTTTAATTGCTTTTGTCCGCCAAATCGCAAATATGCGCTAATTCCTTCAATAAATACAACCTCTTTGGCCGATTCTATGACTTCCAACACTTCATCAAGCATCGGCATTTCATCCTTGTCATTATTGGCTATATTTATAAAAGAATATCCAAATTCAAAGTGCTCTTTAACGGTTTTCATGTCTTTGCTATTATTCACATTGACAAAAAGCGTTCTTTGAATATTTCGATGATTGCGCTTTTCTATTTTTTCAATACATGACTCTACTTGCATATGACTTACCTTTTATTCTTCAAAATTTGAATTCCTAGCAGAACGTTATCCTGAGCTAAGTCAACCAAATATTGCTTAAGTTCCGTATCCTTCATGCTTTGGATTATTTCTATAACTTGATTGTTTTTCGACGTCTGATATTCATGTTCGGCATATGCTTTAATACGTTCTTCTACAAGATTGTCCCCATACCATTCATAAACATCGACAAAATATTTGAACAAATATTCTCTGAGCTCATTGATGTCGGTCAAAATCGTTGCATACTCTTTTAGAATCCCCTTCTTAAATGCCTCGTCCCTTGCTGTCTCATTTGTAAGATCATTAAAGAACTTTGCCCTATCAAAATAATTTAAGGCATCCTGAATATCTGTATCAGAAACTGTTGCGTTATCAAAACAACTAAATGCTTTTTTCGCTTGTTGCAGTTCTTCTGAGGGAATTATACAAAGAATGGGCGTTTTGAATTTTTCAGACCAAGCTCTTGGAGATTCAGTACCGGTTTTTTCTCTCCACAATTTTTTCAATTGTTCTTTCTTTTGGCCTTTCTTATAATCGATAACCAGATCATCAACCAATTTTATATAATCCGCTTTCGACATAATAAAAGCATTTTGCTGTGGATTAATACTCTTAAATATATCTTCTACCTCTTCTCCCTCTAAGCCTTCTACCGAGAATGCGCAGATTTCTCTGAACAATTCTTTCTGATTGTCGAAGAAAGATTTAAACTCACTCTTATTGAGAGTTAATTGAGTATAAAAATCATTCTGCTTGGAGGGCAGCAACTGCCCTATGCTTTTAAGTTCTTTCAATAAAGACATAAACAATGCCAAAGCACCGATTCTATCTTTCATAGCATCATATGAAATTCGAATCAGATTGCATTGATTTTTCCAAGCTTCAAGTGCAGTCCTTAAGTTATAACAATTAGAACCTAAGAGGCTGTTTGTTTCAGCGATAATTTTATACTCTACGATAACCTCATCTATTCTTTGATTTGCTGTTCCCTGATTCCATACCCAATTTGCGGCATCAGCGTCTGTAAATTTGCTCGCAACAACATTAAGATATTGCCCGCCATCCTTTATATCTTGAGAAAGGATAATCAATTCTCCGTCTTTATACTCGGACAAATATTTCGCCATACCCTTCCGACAATTTTCCTTCGTCACAAGTTCCTTTAAGTCGGCAATTAAATTTTTCTCAGCGAGCGATACCTTTCCTATTCGATTTGCTATATTAACTTCACTGGTGTTACCGCTGTTTGCGAGTTCTGAAAATAAGTCCACAACTTCATCAATAACGTTCTTATCCGTTGAAGCATATGCCATGTCATCCACATATTTTAATGTCCAAATAGGGAAAGAAAGCGTTTTCATTTTGTTTCTAACTCTATCTCTCGTAATTTGAATTGACGTGCAAAGCTCAAGCGGAATATCAAAAACGATTGAAGCAAGATGATGGAATTCTTTTTCCTCCGGAGTCATAGTCACGATATACTTGTCCCTATAACGCTTGTCCGGAGTGTCTTGATTTTTAATTATTTCATCAATCATTACTTGAAGATGCACGGAACTCATAACATCTGATGTTTGATCATCGGTATAACGATACTGATCAGACGTATACTCTCTCAATACAAATCCAAGTATAAAGGCAGTAATATTACACGGCATTAAACCAAAAGGCTTTGCTTTTGCTATCTCGTAAATACAGCTAATTGAAACTCTTCCATACGCCTTAAAATCTGCCTGTATTTTTTCTTCAATTCTACTCTTAAGTACACTTATTGGCAATCCCGGATTAGTTTCCCAGTATTTCTCATCATAAGAAGTCCCCCAAGCAGCGTCAATGACCTGCTCCGTTAGCATCAACTTGTTAGGGTTTTTGAAAGTACCTTCACACATACCGGAAACCGCACTTTTGACACCCTGCTTTGCTTGCAGATATGATTTATACATATTGGCTGAAAGAGAATATCTCCATTCAAATCCATAAGGATAAAAATCCCTATCCACAGTTTGCAGTAAATATGCTTTTAAGGATGCAAAATCAGATATAAACTCGTGAGTATACTCTCCGTTATTCTTTTTCCAATCAACGTCAAAGGTCCCCTGTTCAATTCTCGAGCCCCACTCCAAGTTAAGAACCTTTAGAGCTTCCTTCCTTCTCTCCGCTTCGCTGCCTTTATCATTTCCCGCAAAAGTCATGCTATCAGAAAGATTATCTTTATACCTGCTATAAAGATCTGCACCAAGCGGAGTTTTTGAAGTTATATAGATTATATTACACTCATCATAATCAGGGTTATTCAAATACTCCTTGACCAGTTTACTAAGAGTAGCACATTCTACATCGTTCTTGGCGAAGCCCAAAATTGCATAAATCTTGCCTTGAACCGGGTTGTTTCTAATCATTCTTACTCTTTGAACAAATGAATCAACACCAGTCAGAACAATCCTGAATCTATTTGCAATCGGAGACGTAAACAATAATTTCCCTGTTGGATTTTTGACACCATCTTCGCTATTGAATCCTGCGTCATCAACCAGCTTCGTTGTTGTATACTGATCAATCTGCGCTTCAAACTCAACTTTCTTACTTGTATCAACGGCTGCCATTAACGGCGCGAAGCATTCCTTGTTATCTTTCAACTTCTTCCTATACAAAATGTGTTGATCAACCAAAGAACGAGCCGCGTTTATTGCCTGCGCCCCCTCCATATCTTCAATTCCTTCAAAGGCATTGGCCACATTGGAATCCGTAGGAATAAACAAATCCACACTATCTCCTAAGGATTGAGATATTGCAGTCATTAACAAAATTGTCTTCAAAACTCTTCTTTGTGGCTCAAGCAGATAATCCGGGTGTGAGTTGTTATAGTGATTTAATATATTTTTTACATCACTGGCTAACTGCTCCTTCCCGTTTTCGTAGAAAAAGTTCCAAAGCATATCTATTGTCAATAAAGGGTTATCGTCTTCAGGTCCATAGTTCCTTATATACCATTGGAATCCATGTATGTCATCACCTTTATCGTTTTTAATAAAGTCGAACATACTTCTTTGGTTTGATGCAAATTGTGCAGACAAATGCTTCAAAAGTAATGCAGCATAAGGGTGCATAGGTAGTATGCGCCCCATGTCATTAAGCGTAAATTTGGGATCTCTTTTTTGCAATTGCCTCAAAACAAGATCTCTGGACTTATCCGTTCTTTTATACAAATCGCCGACCATATCGTTCCATTCTGCAAGAGCGGTTGGATCTTTGGTCTTTTCCATTGCTTCAGCCATCAAACGGAAGGCCATCGTATCCGGCAATTCAATTAAGCAAGTGGGACTTACAAATCTCCCCAACAACTTCTTATCGTTGTCATTTTCCGCGAAAATTCCTTCAGATTTATGCGTAACAATAACAAGATAGAACGGATCAGTTTCGCTCAATTCTGCAAGCTTTTGGAACGTTGTCAAATCACTCATATTATTTTCAAAATATTTCGTGAATTCGTCCCAGATAAATACGATTGCGCGCAGGTTATTAGTCTTAATAATATCCTGTATCCACTTCACCATTCCCTCTTTATCAAGAGTCATGGCTCGGATACCTTTGATTCTTGCGACCTTAAAAATCTTATTCATAATCACAATGAGCTTGTCCTGAGAATAAGATTCCAATTTTTCTATTATTCTGTCTACGTCATCCCCACCAAATTCTGTCGGGAATTCGTCTTTAATAATATCGTTAAAATACTTTTTGTTAGACGAATTAGATAACCACTTGATGACAGATTCCTTTAACGAAGACTCCCCCTTATACTCTACGCCGTTTGCTTCAAGTGCTTCTTTGATGCTCTCTTGAACTGCTAAAACGAGATCCTGCTCATTGAGAATAGACTGCGCGCCATAGCGGTGTACAGTAATTAATTTCTGCTCTTTGTTTTTCTTTAAGCCAAGATACTTATTGAGCAAATCATTGTCAAGGTTATATCTTTGGAAGTAAGCTTTCGTCTCCTCCTCATCTGCTTCAAGGAGTTTCTTAAGCGTAAGAACAGCATACGATTTCCCGGTACCATAAGCGCCTTCCACCCAAATAGAAAGATGTTGACGAGTCAAAACACTATATGTATCCTTCAAAAGCTTTACAAAGGTTTCGTGCGGAAAGAATTTATGCCAGTCAACTTTTCCTTCATCTATAAGCTGTTGATTTACAGCCGAGAAAAACTCTTCGTCAATATCAAAATAATGCTCATATTTATTAGTTTCCATTTGTTTACACCCCCTCAAACAGTGACAATACGTCATCTGATGTTTTATCCTTCAAATTGATATTATCAAGATCTAAGGTAAAGGATACCGAGATAAATTCAGGATAGTTGTTTGCCAAGCCATTAAGAATTCTCTCCATTGTTGTACGATCAAGTCCAAATATTTGCGTCGGACTAATTCCATCGCTCTCAATTTCACGGTTTAACAGTCTAGTTAAAGTAAACTGCCTATAATTATCGCAGGCTTCAGAAAACTTATATAGAGCATATAAAACAACCTTAGGCTCTGGATTAAGCCAAGATGTTCTTGTAAAGCCAACAAACTTACCACTATCCTTATGTGGGATTCCCAACCCTACATTAGAGAATGGCAAATCTGTGAATCTTGAATATGCACTCCATATATCATTTACCCAACTTTCTTTTGCGCCATCATCAACCAGTAGAGACAGTATGTAATTTCTTTCGTACAGCTCATTAAAACCAGTATGCGTAACAAACCAACCTATTTGTGGTGTGTATGCCAAATTTGTCAACATCAATGCCCAAGAGGCTTCGTCGTCCAATCCAATTCTTTCAACAACCTTCGCAAACCGAGAAAAACCGTTGATATCAATAAGTTCAGCGTCCCTTAAGAACCTCTTAAAAAAGCTGTACATTTGAGAACCCAAATCATGGTTCGCATCAAATTCGTTTTTGAACATAAAATATTGATTTATCCACTCAATTTTGGGACCAAAATGAGAATAACAGTTCAAACTCTTTTGCTTCATACTAAATCCTCCTTTAGGCATTTCTATCGATTTATAGATTAGGCAACCTTTATCAACCTTATGACATTCAGCGCAATGCCTACACTCGTTACTTACCGTTACTTTTCCATTTTCTATTGTTAGACATCCGTTGTGACAATCCGCTTCACACTCTCTACAGCCCACGCAACATGCCGCTTTTCTAAATACATTTTTAAGCAATTTAACGAAGAGCGGATTTTCTTTGCACGTGGACTGTGATATCAATACCGTGATCGCGTCTTCTTTTTCATCCAATTCAAATGAATATCTACTTCCTCTAAATATAATTGAATATGGAGTTGTATCGCTTTCCAAAATACCTATTGTCTTAATCCATTCTCGCCAATCTGTTTTAGGATGTTCTATTCTTAATGTAATCCCCTTTGCCGTGTTAATTTCATTATAGTTCATTTGAACGTCTAAATCTCTACCATTTTTTCTTGCTTTCCAACCGCCAGAACTGACAAATTGTTCGAGCCGTTCTTCAGTAGGAAAACTTTTGCTATATAATGATTTGATTATAGACGAATATTTTTCAACCTCTTTCGGATAGCAAACAGCACACATATACTCGTTTCGTTCTGCTGCTCGCGGACAAACCAGACATCCAGCTCTTCGATTCCCTTTTTTATACGCTTCATTAAGGAATAAATTGTTTGCGTATATATACAAATACAACTCCGCCGTATTCCATTCAATAATGGGGTTACAGCTATATTGTCCTTTATGCTTTTCTCCTAAACTAATATAATCATATTCACTTCTCGCCAGACTCTCACTTGCTCGAACCCCAATAAAAGCCATGCCTGTAAAATTTGACTTATTAAGAATTTTCCTCAGCAAAATAATTTGTGGTGAGGTTTTATGAACACTACAGCACCATCTGGTTACAGTAGAAGGCGGCCCAAACAATTTCCAACTTTCTGCCGGATCAAAATGTGATGAAGCAGTAATGAAATCTATACCTTCTTGCTCGCATTTTGCCTTTATTACGTCCACCGTTTTATATGTATCGGGAAACTCCATTTTAGTATCCCCGAATAAAACCTTAAACTCGTTATGTGGCAAGGCTCTCTGCACCAAGTCAAGGGTAACGATACTATCTTTCCCGCCAGAAAAAGCAACATAAAACACATCTACTTTTTTTTGATACGATAAATATGTATTGTATATTTTCTTGATTGTCTCTTGCGTCAAGCTCTCCAATATGTTTTTATTCTTTTCCACCATTGCCGGAATATCGACAAATCTAAGCTCTTCTCCAGCTGGTTCTGGATCATCAACGAAAATCAATTCCGGAGCCTGACAAATCGATCCGCCCTTTGTTCTTGCTACCAATTTGCCTCTATAATAGTAATTGTTTGCTTCAGCCCACATTAAGGGGTAGGCATCTGATTTCGGATACTTCCATTTAGCATTAAAACCCAAAATATCTAATTCTTGATAATATACAGGTCTTGGTTCTTTACTAAATGAAAGCGGAGTGGAATTTAGAAGATACCCTCCTGTTAAAGGATCCCAGTCATATGAATACATTGGTTATACTCTCCTTTTTGCCTTCGCAATCATTAACAGATCTTCAATGTTTTTATAGCGTTTTCTTGCAATGTATCCATCTTCTACCAAGCCATTTAATGCTTCGTTTCCAGATTGAATTTCCGGATGTACAACAAGATATTCAACTACAACTGCATCCATTGAATCGATTTGTGACGATCTTTTTACAATAGCTCCTGCACATTTACTTTCCGCATAGCATATATGCAGCAAACTAAACTTTTGACTATATTTTGCGACGTAGCTTTCAAGCAAATACTCCGTCCAAGGATAACACGTACTCGGATAAATTGCGAAATTGCTAGCTTCTTTTATCGAAGCCATGTTTCCGATAATAATACGTTCCAACAAAGCGTCTATTTCATCTACATTAAAAACTAACGCGTTATTGGGAACGTAGTCTTTAACATTTATCCTTGAGGCGACTTCATTGACATTATCAAAATAAATATTACCGATACCGATTTGCTCTTTTAGGTTAATGAGCGATGCTAAGGTAAAATATCTTTCCGTCTCTGCAAAAGACCTAAAAACTTCAGCATTATCAATATCTGCGCCTATATTGCAAATGATATTAGAATTGAACTTGAACTGATTTTTTAATTTATATGCAACAGCTCCTCTGATTCCTCTACCTCCAAATTCTTTAAGACTTTCATATAATGCGGGCATTTGCCTCTCGATTCCCTTAAGAAGCTCGTTACCGAACATGCAATTGTGGTCCTTAAGTGCATTGCTAATGATTTCTTCGATCTCTTTCACATCATTCTCGGTTAAGCCCATTGAATCAATATGAAATCTATCGTTATTATTGGTAACAATTATCTTATCATCGAATATAACGACTTTTCTAATAGCCTCTTCTGTTAAATGCGGCAACAAAGCGCATATTCTATCAAACGAGATGGGATAAACTGCATCGAGCAAAACCTGCTCTACTTCTTTTGTCGCATCTATTTTAACATTGGCATCATTGGCAATATATTCCTCAAAATATACATATTGATGGAACAGCCTGCTCAAACATTTTTTCAGCAACTCAATGTCCGGGATATGAGCGGTTAATTCATACCCAAAGTTCTCCATGATCATTTTATAGTATACGTATCCGTTACTCTCAATCCCATCTTGAATAAACTCCAAAACATTGGACTTTAAGTTTTCTGACATCAGCGCATCAATTGCGTAAAATTTTTCATCTAAAAATATACATGTCTTCTTCAGAGATTCTTCAATCGACGAATTGTCAACCGTCAATTCTTTTGAAAACATCTCCTCGTAATATCTACGTATCTTCTTAAAATTTATTGCCCCTACAAGGAATCCGTTTGTATACCTTGTTTTCACCACCTCATAAATTTCATTATCCAATGCTGAAAGTAAATTCGCCACCCTCTCTGTATTGTTTTCAGAAACCTTTACTTCTACTTCAGGCGTTGCCTGAGAACCCACTTCACTTTTGCCGGAAGTCTCCTGCTGGTCACTCAAACTATACCTTATAATTACATTGTTATGATCCACATGACAAAGATCAAGCAATTGCCCTATTGCTCTCCCAAGTTCTGATGCGCTTCTATTCCCTTCTGCAAATAGAGAGGAGGTCACTTCCATTGCCTGTCTAAAACTCTGTTTGTTATACGAAACTGTTGTAAACTCAGGATTTTCAGCCAATCCTTTTATAATTGAAGGATAATCTTGCGATAATGAATAAAGAATCGATGTATAAACATCTCTCCAGTTTTGTACCCTCGAATCTATTTCTCCAAAATATACTACCAAAATCGGCTTTGTAAAACTTAGGCTTGTAGTCGTCTGATAATCGTAAATCCTTATGCCTTGTTCTTCCTGTTTCTGAACTTTTTGCGACCTGTTTTTGTCTTCATCCTCAACGGCTTCAATCTGTATAGGAAGTTCAACTTTGACAACAAGTTCGTCCGAATCCTTATCTCCTATTTCGCACTTCGCTTTTGCATCTTCTAAAACTTTTTCAAAGTTTTTCATATCGGTTTTGTACATGGCAACAATGTCAAGAAAAACTTTTGCCGGTTTTCTTTTTTCATCTATTTGTCCAGTCATTGCCATTCTCATGCGATCCATTTGCAATGTAATGCCGTTTACATTGCGATAGATTTCATCTATTTTCAAGCCAACATTGGTTGCCATTTGACGCAGCATTTTTGATATTCTCTCGACAACTTCCTTCTTATTCGCTCCATTGGTTATATCTAAATACCCTTCCAAGAGCAAAGCTGCTTCATACTGGTTCCATACAGGCTGCGTTTTCATTCCTTCATCTTCTTTAACAATCACAAAATCGCGCCGCTCCTCTTCAATTCCTTGTTCTAATTCGACATTCATTTGATGAGCTTCTTGTTTATCCTGCTCTTCTTTTTCTTGTGCTAAATTTTGTTGACGTATTTTTTCTTCTTGTTCTATCTGTTCCTGCCTGCTTTTTTCAGCAAGATCTTCTGCTTTAAAAATATCAATTACTTCCGTCGCCGAGCACAATTTGTCCATAGTGAGCATTTTCACATACACTCTTCTATTAGACCTTGTTGCTGCTTTTTCAGCCAGACTCTTAAAGACTTCAAACAACGAATGAGCTTTGGCCCTGTTTGAAAATTTAATAGGATTACCTTCAATTCCGTCAAAAATCAAATTAACGATTCCCCTGTAAACAATATAAGCTGTCGGATTATATGTAAAACGCCTATCAGGACCGCCGTTTTTCCTCTCATGCAAATACCTTATTTTAGCGACTTCGTCGTCACGTGCCAGGGAACTGCCATACCCTAAACTCTGCAACTCATATGTTTCTTTGACCGTCAAATTATAATAAGGTTCTATCGTTATGCAGTTGCCTTTTTGATATACATAGAAGTTCGCGCAAAAGAGAATTCTATTACCATTATTCGACTTACAACTTTTTGGATTTCTTAAGAGTTCGGTTAATACATCTCCATTTACACAGCTAAAACCTTTAACATCATCAACCGTGGCTATCGACTTATCACCTGTTCTTGGAACTATATTTTCAAATTTGGAAAGTAAAGATTCTCTCTCTTTAATTAACTCTAATAAATCTCCTTGTACCAGCCCAATTGCTTCGCTTTCTTTTTGAAGTTCTCCTTTTCTTCTTAAAAATTTCAAAGCATTCATCCTATTCTCGTGCCATAATATTAGCTCACGACAGAGAATGCTCTTATTTTCTATTTCTTGCAGTTTGTTTAACGACGATATAAGAAAACTGACAAGCGCATATTTCTGGCTTGCCTTCCATTCAGCTGACTTTTTCTGCGATGGTTTGTCAACTAAGAGCGTCTGTTTTGCTCTATTTCTTTTACCAACATAAACAGTCAATATTACCCCGACCGCAATAGCAGTAAGGATTATCGCCGCTATAACACCCTCCATCAGTCTTCTACCACATCCATAATATCTTCAATACCACAATGTAATGCCGCGCATATTTTCACTAAAGTATCCGTAGTTACACTCTTCCCGGCATTGAGCTTGTTAAGCGTATAATTACTTATACCGGACATCTGAATCAAATCCTTCTTTTTTAAGTTTTTGTCAATCAAGAGTTTCCATAGCTTTTTGTAGCTAACCGTCATAGTCTCACCGTCCTGTAATTTCATTATTTAAGATTATAGCATATATTAATAATTTTTTCAATAGAAAAGTGGGAAAATGCTATATATTTTACTGTATTATCTCATTTTTATGGCATGTATCCCAATACCAACACCGATAAGGGCGCTCACAATGTTCTCCAGTTTCCTCAAGTACCTCTTCTGTACACGCTTTTACTTTGCCTAAACGCCAAATATTATCGTCTATATACCGATAGTTTTGGCGAACTCTATTTGTCACTTTTTCAATCTCAAACGGACTTTCTTCATTTGATCCGTGATACACGATATAGCAATCTATTATTTTTAAGCCACACTTATAAGCAATATATTTTTGAAATGATATATCCTTGATGAACTGCTCTTCCACAGATGAACTATTTTTTACCTCATAAATATCCCACCCTGCGCCGTTTTTTCGCAATATATCCAAAGCACAATAGTTTCCGTAAAACATCAGCGCAGCTTCACATATTACAGGAACTTTCTCCTCTATACATTCTTTTGTTTTTTGCAACATGGCATTGTAATCTAATTTCCCGTCTGCCTTGTATGTTGTCGTTTCCACAAACGGTCCAAACATTCCCATTGCCTTATCGCCGAACTCATTTCCCGCGTCAAGACGTGCTTGCACTTCAGGTGGAATCACTTTTAACTCTGGATGATGTTTATCGAGCCAAAGCATTCGCGGGCACTGCATCCCTCTCATAAAGTCAGTTTTTGTTACACCCATATACTCCACCTCATTCGTATTGTTCCAGCGCAGATTGCAATGCGCTTTTAATTTTATCCAATACTTTCTTGGGACTTATTACTTTCATCTTATTCCCAAACGAGTTTACCCACGCAATAAATTGCGGACTTACCTGGACATCAACCTCCGTCTCAACAGAGCCAACTGACTGAGGCGTCAATTCCACGCTTTCCCCAAACTTATCGATGACGACGTCAATCAGGCTTTTATCGAAGCTCAATTTGACCGTCTCCTCATCCCCACTATACATACCGAACAATTGCCGATAGTGTTTTGCCAAATCAAACTCGTCGATCTCTTCTGATTCAACAATATCATAGTGACTGATTCTTGTCTCCGTCATTCTGTCTATACGAAAATGCAAAAAATTTTTATAAAAGTCATTATATCCGATAAGATAGTAATTATCGTTACTGATTAGCATTGCATACGGATTGATATAGTAGCGCTTTTTGTCTTTGCGAAACACCTTTTCTTTTTTCTCATTATAGTCGAAGTAATAAAAGGAAACCTTTTTCTTTAGAGTGATCGCGAGTTCAATTTCATTTATGTTATAATAGATGTATTCATTAGAGTGCTTAGTCGTATTATAAATTTTTGTTTCGCTTTTCATAATTTCGCCACGATGACTGCCACCAAGCGCCGCTACCTTACCAACCAGTTCAACCGTTTTTTTGGGCGTGATAAAAGAGGCAGCATTTACCGCATCAATTAAAATCCGTATCTCCGGCACATCAAAGCCTCTGTCTTCTATGTAATACTCATTAGATGAACTACGATTGCAGAAAATTTCAAAGCCGTTCTCATTCAGAGCCTTAATGTCGCTATATAAAGTTTCTCGGCTACATTCAATCCCTTGTTCTTCAAGTTTCTTTAACAGGGTATTTGTCTGCATAGGATGATCTGCATCTGTTTCCTGCCGAAGTATTTCCAAAATAATGACATATTTCAACTTTTGTTTACTTCCTGTGCGCATTTCATCCTCCTTGGAAATAAGTAGAATTTACCAGCATAGTGTTATTATATCATAAAATGTCGTATATGTAAATACTATGGTGTGATGCTTTTTCGACATCTTGCCATAAATAAAAAAAGCGCGTACCCTGTCAGGATACGCGTTCATCTTTACTTTTTGAATGTATTTATCATCACTTTGACTGCCTTCTTTTGCTCCTCTGTCAATGAGCGCCAGTCGTCAAATAGCTCCTTTAATTCCTCATCAACTTCTATCAAATTACCCTCCGCAAAAAACTGGCTCAAAGTCATTCCAAACGCTTCGCAAATCTTTTCTATTGTTTCAATGGACGGCATAGTATTTCTATTATACCAGTTATAAATACACTTATCAGTAATACCAGCTTTTTCCGCAAGACGATATACCGACCAACCACGGTCAAGCCGGAGTTTTTCAATTTTATCTAAAACATTCATTGGGGAACTCCTCTTTACAAATCACAGAACAACAGTTCCCCTATATTATAGATAAAAAATACTCAAATTATAATAGCCACTTGTTTACTTACTATAGAATACTTGTGTAATTATGAAAAATTGATTCCGCATAGCCAAAACATCACGAATCATATTAAAATCCTCCTTGGAAAGAGGATCGAGAGACTTCTATTTAAAATAAAGCAGTATTCAAGACCGTTAAAATCAAATGTCGTTAGTTCGAGTCTGACACGTCGAGAAATGACAGCTGTATTTTGGCAACATTTTGCCCGGTTTTTTGACTGCATAATTCTGATGATTATTCAATAATTATGCACTTTTTGACAAGAAAAAAGCGAGTATTTTGCATAAATACTCGCTTTTCTTGAATTGACAGCTTTTTTGTACTGCCAACATGGCTGCTCCTGTCAGGCTCGAACTGACGACACTCGGATTAACAGTCCGATGCTCTACCGACTGAGCTAAGGAGCAATATTTCCGATTGTTTTTATCCAACAATCGGCAAAAAGATGGAAAGTGGCGATGCCCTATCCTCCCGGTCAGTGTCCCGACAAGTACTTTCGGCGTAAGAAAGCTTAACTTCTGTGTTCGGTATGGGAACAGGTGGAACCTTTCTGCTATAATCACCACTATGGTTATATATCAGACCATTACGGTCAAACATATACGAATTATGTTCTTAAACACAATGCACCCCTTCTCCGAGGTCATCCTCTCGTTAACGCCTTGCCTTATCTTCTCGGCGTTTCCCCCGTTTAAGAACTTTTTCCTTTCAATCTCCTTTCCCGAAGATTGACAACTACATAGCAAACAATTTCTCGTACAAACGCAAAATCTTCTTTGTTTTCATTTAATAAGCTCGTAAAAATTATAGAAATCTCTGTGAAAAGATTTGTAAGAAGCTGTCACTCAAAAGAAATTGAGATCAAGCCCTCGACCTATTAGTATCGGTCAGCTGCATACATTACTGTACTTCCACCTCCGACCTATCAACCTTGTTGTCTTCAAGGGGTCTTACTATCTTACGATATGGGATACCTTATCTTGAGGTGAGTTTCACGCTTAGATGCTTTCAGCGTTTATCTCAACCGCACTCCGCTACCCTGCCGTGCCGCTGGCGCGACAACAGGTGCACAGTAGGTGCGTTCATCCCGGTCCTCTCGTACTAAGGACAAGCCCTCTCAAGTATCCTACGCCCACGATGGATAGGGACCAAACTGTCTCACGACGTTTTGAACCCAGCTCGCGTGCCACTTTAATCGGCGAACAGCCGAACCCTTGGGACCTGCTTCAGCCCCAGGATGTGACGAGCCGACATCGAGGTGCCAAACCTCCCCGTCGATGTGAACTCTTGGGGGAGATAAGCCTGTTATCCCCGAGGTAACTTTTATCCGTTAAGCGATGGCAATTCCATTCTCATACCACCTGATCACTAAGCCCTGCTTTCGCATCTGTTCGACATGTCTGTCTCACAGTTAAGCTCCCTTTTGCCTTTACACTCGCCGAATGATTTCCAACCATTCTGAGGGAACCTTTGGGCGCCTCCGTTACACTTTAGGAGGCGACCGCCCCAGTCAAACTGCCCACCTGACAATGTCCCGAGCCGTGCTTCAACGGTCCCGGTTAGAATCGCAGCAATCGAAGAGTGGTATCCCAAAGTTGACTCCACAGATGCCGAAACACCTGCTTCTCAGTCTCCCACCTATTCTGTGCATCAATTGCCGAGATTCAATATCAAGTTACAGTAAAGCTCTACGGGGTCTTTCCGTCCGGTCGCGGGTTAATACGCATCTTCACGTATACTACAATTTCGCCGGGCCCCCTGTTGAGACAGTGCCCAAATCGTTACTCCATTCGTGCGGGTCGGAACTTACCCGACAAGGAATTTCGCTACCTTAGGACCGTTATAGTTACGGCCGCCGTTCACCGGGGCTTAAGTTCACCGCTTCGCTTGCGCTGACGGATCCCCTTGACCTTCCGGCACTGGGCAGGAGTCAGCTCCTATACCTTGGCTTACGCCTTAGCAGAAACCTGTGTTTTTGATAAACAGTCGCTTGGGCCTCTTCACTGCGGCCACATCTCTGTGGCTCCCCTTCTCCCGAAGTTACGGGGTCATTTTGCCGAGTTCCTTAACAAGGGTTCTCCCGTTCGTCTTAGAATTTTCTTCTCGTCTACCTGTGTCGGTTTGCGGTACGGGTACCTCGAAACATTTAGCAGCTTTTCTCGCCGGCGTAGATTCAAAGACTTCGTTTCCTTGGTCCACTCCCCGTCACAGCCCAGGATTATGACTTGCGTACTTTACTACAAGCCTCCCTCACTGCTTGGACGCGCTTTTCCATCTGCGCGCTTCTTCTATCTTTCCGTGTCACTGCTTCATTAGCTCTCTCGGTAGTACAGGATTATCAACCTGTTGTCCATCACGTACGCCTTTCGGCCTCCGCTTAGGTCCCGACTTACTCCGGGTGGACGAACCTTCCCCGGAAAACCTCAGACTTTCGACGGCGGAGTTTCTCGCTCCGCTCTCGCTACTTATGCCGGCATTCTCTCTTCTATACAATCCACCGCTCCTTCCGGTACGGCTTCCGCTCGTATACATTGCTCCTCTACCAATACGCTTCGCGTATTCCTAAGCTTCGGTGTCAGGTTTGAGCCCCGTTAATTTTCGGCGCAACATCACTCGACCAGTGAGCTATTACGCACTCTTTTAATGCGTGGCTGCTTCTGAGCCAACATCCTGGTTGTCTATGCATTGTCACATCCTTTTCCACTTAACCTGTACTTCGGGACCTTAGCTGTAGATCTGGGCTGTTTCCCTTTTGACAACGGCACTTAGCTGTCGCTGTCTGACTCCCGCACTCAATTCCTTGCCATTCGGAGTTTAATAAGCTTCGGTAGGCTGTGAAGCCCCCTAGGCCATTTAGTGCTCTACCGACAAGGATTATATGCGAGGCTAGCCCTAAAGCTATTTCGAGGAGAACCAGCTATATCCGAATTCGTTTGGAATTTCTCCGCTAACCACAAGTCATCACCGACTATTTCAACAGGCGTGTGTTCGGTCCTCCACAACGTTTTACCATTGCTTCAACCTGCTCATGGTTAGGTCATTCGGTTTCGGGTCTACGACATGATACTTCTCACCCTCTTCAGATTCGCTTTCGCTTCGGCTCCGTGTCTTTGACACTTAACCTCGCATCACATCGTAACTCGCCGGCCCGTTCTACAAAAAGTACGACATCACACTCCTATGGCGCTCTGTCTGCTTGTAAGCTTACGGTTTCAGGTTCTATTTCACTCCCCTCCCGGGGTTCTTTTCACCTTTCCCTCACGGTACTCTTCGCTATCGGTCACATGGTCGTATTTAGCCTTCTGGGATGGTCCCCATTTCTTCCGTCCGGATTTCTCGTGTCCTGACGTACTCTGGATCCCGCTCGCTCTCTCTGAGTTTCGTCTACGGGGATTTCACCCTCTTTGTCTTACCTTTCCAGGTAATTCGACTACTCTTCCTGATGCTATCTCGCGGTCCTTACCCCGAATATATTACTACATTCGGTTTGGGCTCCTCCGATTTCGCTCGCCACTACTTTCGGAATCACTTTTGTTTTCTTTTCCTCCGGGTACTTAGATGTTTCAGTTCCCCGGGTTCCCCTCCGTTACCTATGGATTCAGTAACGGATCATACGATATTACTCGTATGGAGTTCCCTCATTCGGATATCTGCGTTTCATAGGATATTTGCTCCTCCGCGCAGCTTTTCGCAGCTTGTCACGTCCTTCTTCGGCGCCATGTACCAAGGCATTCTCCGTAAGCCCTTTGTAGCTTGATCTTCTTTCTACTCGTCTTTTCTACAAAAATTCTATTCATTCTTACTCGGCTAATCTGTTCTTGCAGCTACTCAAAGACCTTCCTTCAAAATTGTCCTCTCGTGCTCTTTGCATTAACCTATTAGCTTTAACTTTCTCTATGAAAATTTTTGCCTTTCGTACTCGTCTTATATTATTTTCCATAATACAAAACTTCTTTGCTATGCAGTTGTGAATCTTCGGTCTAACCCCGACGAAAGTCGGGACGCTGTATAAAAGAGGTTGCCTCTTTCGGTGACAGCTTATACATAATAGCACTTAGAAAAAATTATGTCAAGTGTTTTTTTTATCTTTTTTAAGATTTTTGAAATTTTTTTGAAACATTCGACAAAAAACACCATGAACGCATGATCTATTGCAGTTCTATATAATTATGGTCGCGCGAAGTCAAGAAACAAAAAGAATTACAGTAAAATCGCTCGACATTAGTTGAAACCGCACAAAGAAATTTATTGTTTCCAAGAGACAATCAATGACAGCCGCTGCAAGTGGAACAGTGTCCCGTACAGGACGAGGGCTTTTTCCCCGTCGAGGAATATACGGCTCCCGAATAATCCCGAACCGTTTCTCCTCCGCAATCGGGACAAACCACTTTTTCGGTATGAGATTTTACCAACTCTTCAAACTTTTTTCCGCATTTGCTGCATTTATACTGTAAAATAGGCATCAGCCGCGCCTCCTTTTCTTTTTTACTTGTTTAGGGGTACGAATTTTCACCGAATCGGTCATTTTTACGAGCAGTACCGAACAGACCGCCGTAAGGACGACAGAAATGGCGAGAATCAACCAAAACTCCCACGCAGCGCCGTCTCCATGTACGCCCATACCGAAAGGAAGATCGACATTCATGCCGAGCAGGCCTGCGATGAGCGTCGGAATTGCCACCAAAATCGTGATGACGGTCAAACGCTTGACGACATTATTTACATTATTGGAAATAACGGAACTGAACGCATCCATGGTCGTTTTCAAAATATCTCGATAGATGCTACACATCTCTACGGCCTGACGAGTCTCAATGAGCACATCGTCGTACAAATCCTGATAATCGGGATTGGACTGAACGGGTTCCATGCGGGAAAGCCGACCGTATACGGAAGAATTCGCGCTCAGGGAAGTGGAGAAATACACAAGGGAGTCTTGCAGGCCCAAAAGCTCGATGAGTTCCTGATTTCGCATGGATTTATGAAGTTCTGCCTGCAAACGCAGGGATTTTTTATCGATTTGCTTCAACGAATAGGAAAAACGCTTGACGTTTTCCAGCATGAAATTGAGAATAAATCCCACGGGTTTGAGCGTGGAAATCCGACTCCGGTTAGAGCTGAAATTTGCAAGGACGGGATTCGGATTCAAAGATACCGTCACGATACATTTATTATTGTAAATAATGGCGACGGGAATGGTCGTATAGGAATCCCCTTCCTCCGTATCTACCATCATCGGGCTATCCACCACGTACATGGTAGCGCCCTCATCGGTATCTACCCGTGCGGATTCCTCTTCGTCCAATGCGGCTTTGAGCATTTCTTCGGGAATTCCGCTCAGTTCACAGATATCGTCCACTTCGTCGTCCGTGGGATTGACCATTTCCACCCAACAGCGCCTTTCAAAGGCGTCCGCAGGCACAATGCGCAGGTTTTCATCAGTTTTGTAAAATTTTATCATAATCGTACCGCCTCAAAAAATAAGTGTTCAAAGGCGTCTTTACGGCAATTTTCCGAAGGAAAATGCGTAAAAAAACGCACGGGAAAAACCGCCCGTGCGTCGTACTCTTTTCAATATCGAAGGTCAGTCAATAAACAAATCTTCTGTAAAATCGTACATATCGAGGCACAGCGGATCTCCTGAAATTGTGGTCTTGCTACTTCGGTTGTCAGGGACAGCGTCCATAATTGCTCCTTGTTTGGAAATATTCCGTCGGAAAATCAGAAAATATCCGATTATGCTTCCGACTTACTTCTATATCTATTATACGCCCCAAAACCTATTTTGGCAAGTATTTTTCCACAAAAATTTTTCAGATATTTTTCCGCCCGATTATATAACCGCCTTTCCGCTCAAAAACGAATCGAAAAAGCCTGCCACATCTACCCCCGATTTTTCAAAACAGCCTATCATATCCTCCGGTTCGGCTGTCTTGAACTTATAGCCGGAATAGTATCTCTTAAGTCCCGCAAAAAAGCGTTTGTCTCCGATGGACGTGCGCAGAGTATCGAATAAAATCGCGCCTTTATCGTAAGCTATGCTGCGATATTCATATTCGCTCAGATAGTCTTTGAGCGAACGAGTCATACGCGTATCCGCGTCTCCGAATACTTGGCTGTAAACGTTATAATAGGAACGATATTCCGCCAAAGCGTCCGCAATGAGCTGTTCGCGCGTAAATCCGTAGTCGGGATGATTTTCAAAGAACAGCGCGGCGGAATATTCCGTCAGCCCCTCGTCCTGCCATGCGTTTTCCACCTGATTGCTGCCTACGGCGACACACCACCATTGGTGGGCGGTCTCATGTACGATCGTATACAAGCAGTTTTCTTCCGTCAGAGCGTCGCTGATAAGCACCAATCCCGGAAATTCCATTCCGCCGTAGCAGAACCCCGTCTGAACCACAGAATACGTTTCATAAGGGTACTTGCCGAATGTCGAGGAATAATAGGCGAGAGCCTCCTGCGCCGCCGCGAGGTGCGCCGCAGGTTTTTCGTCGTTGTAGTAATAATAGCGAATGTCTATCCCCTCCCATTTGCTTTCGGCCACCTCAAAGCAATCGGAGAGCACGATAGCGAAATCGCGGACGTTCGTCGCAGACATGACATATTCTTTTTTGCTTTCCAAGGTCCGTTCGGAAGTGATTTTTCCCGTCGCGGCGACGGTATAATCCTTGGGAACGGTCAACGTCACTTTATACGAAGCGCATTCGGAAAAGAAGGGATCGCCGTCGGAATAGTAAACGCACTCATAAAAACCGTCGTCGGTATAAGCGCAGAGAATGGGGAAGAAATTTCCGAGATTGACTGATTTTTGTCCCACACCGGTGCGGTGATTGATTTTTGCAAGCTTGGTCAGAAAACAAATATTCAAGTTTACTTTATCGCCCGGAAACAGAGATTCTTCGAGCGAAACACTGAGAATATTTTCGTCCTCACCCTTTATTTCCCAATTTTTTGCTCCGTCAACACTGGAAATCTCCATGCTCCCGTAACTTTTTCCCGCATAATAGGCAGAGGAGGAATAGACGGCGGACACCGGCTGATAAGCGGCGTCCTCGCGATAAGCGTTCGGATACAGGTTGAACTTCAGTTCGCTGATTTCGTTTGCCGTCGTATTTTTGTATTCCACTTTCATCATCGCGGTCAATGTAGCGGTTTCGGGAACATATTCGGCGGTAATCTCATATACGCACTCGCCGCTTTCGGAATCTTTACAGCCGACCGCTCCGATCATCAGAGCGACAAGGCTCACGGCGGAAAGCAAAAAACAAAGAATACGTTTCATAAAAAAATAACCCCTAAAAAGTATTAGCAGGTTATTTTATGCAAAAATAATTCGCTTTATGACTGTATAAAACGCCGGCCGCACCTCGCGGAAACGACCGGCTTGTTTTTTACTTTTCTTCAAAGGTGAGATATTTTGCGGGATCGACCGTCGCATTGTTTTCAAACACTTCGAAATGCAGGTGCGGGCCGTCCTTATATTCCTTGCCGTTCGCCTCCGCTACGGTCGCGATGACGTCGCCCTTCTTTACTTCGTCGCCGGCTTTCAGCCCTTCTTTCGCCTCTACATATTCGTAGACTGTCTTTATTCCGTCGCCGTGATCGATGATAATCTGCGTACCTACAAGGACGTCGGAAGTATAGATACTTTCGATTTTTCCCGAACGCGCCGCAAAGACTTCCGTACCCGCCGCCGCGGAAAAATCGACACCTGTATGTTCATAGTAGTTGTTCAGCGTCTGGTTATAATAGAAACCATATTCGTTGCTGATACTCACCACCTCCACGGGCATACCGAATTCCTCCGGTGTGTTGATGACATCTTGATCGTCATCTGACGATCCGCCTTGCGTCGTATCGCTGTGATTGAGCTGATTATCGCGGCTGGCCAAAGCCACCGAAGTAATGATTATCGCCGCCGCCAGAAGTACCGCCGCACATCCGAGAGCGATATACATATACAATTTTTTGTTTCTTACGCTCGTATGCGATTTACCGCTTTCGTTCTGTTCCTTCATTTTTGAAATCCTCCGAAAAATGTATTTTGTATGTAAATTGTTGCCCCCGATTTTGTATTTTATACTTAAAAATAAAAAATTTTTATCAGGGGAGAATTTTTTCTCTGTTCCATCGATTTGAAGGTTCTCTTTTCTCAATATCCTCCGAAGATAATCGGCGTCCCTAAAACGATGCTTTCTGTCCGTACGGCAATATGCAAATTTATTTTTTTCCCTCTAAGCACCACTCCGCCTTTCAACATGGGCGAATAACAATAATAAGAGACCGTTCCCGAAATCTCTTCGGCAAAGCACAGCTTTGCCCGATAACGATTAATAATCTTTTCGGCAATTTCTTTTCCTTCCGCGGATAAGCCTTTTCCTTCTTCCGTCAAACTGCCCTTTGCGCCGACATCGAGGTAGACGACGCTCTCGCCGCTCAAAGCCGCCAAATCGCAAAGTTCGAGAGTCTCTGATATCTCCGCCTGTGAAGACGGGGAATAAAGATAATAGGTGCTCCGTCCCCCCGAAAAAGCGGAAACATTCATGAGACAGACGGTCAGTCCGATAAACAGGGACGCCAGTAGAGCCGCCGCAGCTGAAAAAAACTGTTTTATGCCGAAGGCCATAAAAAATCCCTCCCGCAGGACCTTCAAGGTCTTGCGAAAGGGATTATTGACACCTTTTTCGGATTTTATAACTTATTTTTTATTTACTTGCGATTATCCGCCCGTTTGCAAGCAAATAGTAGTTTGGTCCGAAATAATGATATTCGTATCTGTATATGTACTCCACGCCGTTGAAAACCGCCGAAATATCCTTGCTCTTATATCCTCCGACCTTTTCGCAGGCATATACTTTCCCGTCGATGATGATTTTCGCTTTTCCCCAGACGAATGGAGAGGCTTTGACTTTTATCAGCGAATTGTTATATCTTGCCTCCAAAATAGCACGGCCTTTCGATGTATCTTCTTCGATAACGGGAGAATCCGATTTATTGTTCATCGGCGCGGCGGAACCGTTTCCGTTCTCGGCGACCGAAGAATTGTCCCCGCCGCAGTTTTCCCCGTCGGAAGAGACAGTTGTTCCGACGGAGTTTCCCGCGCCTGAGGGAACGGCGGCTCCGTTCAAAGGAGCCCCCGTATGCGGGTCGATACTGTTTTCCAAGCGGTACGCCTCATCTAATTGAGCCGCCGTCAAATTTACTCCCTGCGGGAAATGCTTTTGGAGCTCTCCCGATGATTTCACACCCAAAACCAGATAGTACATCATGAGTGCGTGAAAGACGATATCCACCAATAACGAAAGTCCCCCGTCCTTTATCGTTAAAATACAACTGACAATAAGCCAAATCGAATCCAAAGAAAACAATACCAAAAGGATAATTATCGCCCAGCGGTGTTTTTTGGAAAGCAGCCAAAAGACGAAAAACACGGCAAGAATGAGAAGTCCTATCGCAAAGCCTAAAGTCAAGAAGCTATTCCCGTATACTTCCTTCCAGACGATGCCCGCGGCAAAGAACGAAGTGCTGCTGTAAATGCTGAAAAGGAAATACACGTCCGCAAACAGCATGAACATATTGACGATCGTAAAAATTATGAACACCATAATGTTCGTTCTTGCAATCTTATAATTTTTGATCTCTTTTGAAACCTTGATATACTCTTTATTATCCATTATTTTCCCTCATCTTTCCTTAAAATCCCGTCAAGGGCTCTCCGCCGAGCAAATGAATATGCAAATGCTGAACGGTCTGTCCTCCGTTTTCGCCTTGATTGATAATAATTCGGTAGCCGTCCTGTAAGCCCAACGTATCCCGAAGTTCGGCGATTTTCAAAAAACAGCGTTTTAAGAGCTCCGCACGATTCTCATCGAGCTGCGAAAGATACGCGAAATGTTCTTTCGGAATGCAGAGATAATGAAGTTTTGCCTTAGGTTCGATGTCCTTGATGACGATGAGATCCTCGTCCTCGTACACTTTCGCAGATGGAATTTCCCCGCGAATGATTTTGCAAAAGATACAGTTTTCCATTTCGTTACTCCTTGTTATTTTTATTATTTTCCGCACCCGCCATAGATACGGTCAAATTCTTTTGCGAAAAGCGGAACGCCGCCTGTTCGGCCATCCAACTCTCCCTCCCTGGAAATAAATCGCAATGAGTCGGGCAAAATATCGTTTCTTATATGTATGCCGCGATTTCTGTTTTGAATGTTCCTCCACGGTTTTACTCTCTTTTTTCGTAAACGTTGTCGAACTCTTCCGTCGTCTCCGGAATTTTTCCATACGGGTTTCTTTTCAATATAATCGCAAAAATCATATCGAGAAAGAGCATTATAAGCATCAATCCTCGAAAAATCGCCCCGAAAATCTCCACCCCGCCGGCGTCGATGAAGCCCGAAAGCGCTCCTGTAATCCAATCCAATACAATAAAGGCAATCAAAGCCCCGACGGCAGAAGGTTCCCTTCCCGAAAGCAGGCAAAGCACGACAACGATGAAAAAGACCGACACCGCCCCTAAAAATCCTATTCCCGACGGATCGGACAAAAAGCACGCAGTCGATAAAAAGAAGGTAAAGGGAATAAGTCCTCCTATTTCAAAACCATTTTCAAAAATCCTGAACAGAAAAACAAGTAAAATCGTTATTCCCGTCAGCGTAAGAAACGCAACGACCGTACCGAATGAGATCCATCTGATAACCGTATAAGCGTCCGTCAGCTTCCTGAGTTTATCCCACTCGTTCTCATTCAGCTTCGTTCTTCTCTCTTCGACATTTTGTTTTCTCATTGTTTTTCCTCACCGCAGGCCGCCTTCAAGCCGTCTCGGAAAAGTTCTTCGACGCATACACGGGTAAGCCGTTTTTCCAATTTTTCGGGAATATAAAGACGAATGTAATTTTCCGAATATCCTTCCGTATATCCGTCCGAAAAACATTCGGGAACGATTTCCAGCGTCCTGCCGATAAATTTTTCCATATATTTTCGTTTTTCTTCCGCGCCTTTTTTGAGCAGCCTTTGCAGTCGCTCCTTTTTTACCGCCGCGGGAATATCCTCATATTTCTTCCACGCGTTCGTTCCCTCGCGCGGAGAATAGGGAAAGGCGTGAATCTGTGCAAACCCCGCTTCCTCCACGATGCGCAGGGAATCGAGAAAATCCTCCTCCGTTTCGGTGGGAAAGCCCACGATAATATCCGTCGTGATTGCGGCATCGGGAAAATACCGATAAATCAGAGCGCATTTTTCGAGATATTCGCCCCTCGTATAGTGACGGTTCATACTTTTCAGCACCTTATCCGAACCGCTCTGCAACGACAAATGAAACTGCGGCGCAAATTTTTTTACCGCTTTTGCCGCCACCAAAAAGCGCTCCGTAATCAGACTCACCTCGATAGACCCCAATCTTATGCGCGTATCCGCGTCCTTCACGGCGAAAATCAAATCGGCGAGGTCGCGCCCTTTTTCGTCAAGGTAGGAAGAAATATCTATTCCCGTGACTACCGTCTCCTGTGCCGTGCTGTCCGAAATTTCTTTCGCGGCGCTCTCTAAAAGCCTCGAACGGCTCCGCCCCCGCAGATACGGAATGACGCAATAGGAGCAAAAGCGATTGCACCCGTCTTGAATTTTCACAAAAGCGCGCGTTTTCAAACATTCGGGCAAGGGCATTTCGTCATAGATTTTATCTTCTTTGTCAATGTTTACCCCGAGCAATTCCCGCGAAAAACCCGACGCCGCAATTTCGAGAATTTTTCCCTTCCGTTTCGCTCCCGTCACGGAAATCACCTGTTCCCGCCTTGCAAACGGGGCGGGATTCTTCTCCGACGCACAGCCGCAGACCAATACTTTTGCCTGCGGATTGAATTTCAGCGCTTTGGAAATGGCCTGCCGACTCTTATGTTCCGCCTCCGCGGTCACCGCGCAGGTATTGACGATATACAGATCCGCAGGCTCCAATTCTCGCGAAACGGTATATCCGAGCTTCTCCAAGCCTCGGATTAAAGACCCGCTTTCCACGTCGTTGACTTTACATCCGAGCGTAAAAACGACCGCCTTCATTCCTTTCCTCCCCGACGGCCGCCCAATTCTCCGAGCGAAAACATCACGACCGCCGTCAAGGCCACGGCGGCGGTCTCCGCTCTGAGAATCCGCTTGCCGAGCGTAATGGAGGAAAATCCGTTTTCCTTTGCCAAAGCCGCCTCTTTCTCCGAAAATCCTCCCTCGCTGCCCACGATCAGAGCGCAGCCCCCTTTAAGAGTCGAAAGCTCCGCCTCACTGTCTTTTGCAAACTCGCAGGCAAACAGCTTATTTTCATACCCGTCCGCTTCTTTTAAGGCGCTTTGAAAATCCCCGCAATAGATAACGCGGGGTGCCACGGAGCGCAGACATTGTTTCGCCGCTTCCCTGGATACCTTATTCAGGCGTTCCAACTTATTTTCGTTCATGTAAGCGGAAGAATATTCCGACGAAAAAGCGACGATTTTCTTTACGCCCAGTTCCACCGCTTTCTGTACGATAAATTCATTTTTATCCGCGTTTTTCAGGTACCCGAACAGGAGAGCGACGTCCGCAGTCGCTTCCCTGTCCCCTTCGTTCTCTCCGATAACGTGCAATTTCATGCAGCGTTTTTCCGCCGCCGCGATTACGGCGGAATACTCCTTTCCGCTGTTGTCCAAAAGTACGACCTCGTCGCCCACGGACAGGCGGAGCACGTTTTTCGCATGCTCGAATTCCTCTCCCGAAAGGAGTGTCTCTTTCTCTATTTTTTCCACAAAAAATCTTTTGGGTCCGGACATATTAAGCCTCTTTATGTTTGAGGACGAGCGCGAACCATTCGCCCTTTCGCCGTTCGCGCACGACTTCCATGCCGACGGCGGCATAAGCGTCTTTGACCATGGCGAGACGACTTTCGATGATACCGCTTAAAATGAGCACGCCCTCTCGTTTAAGATTTTTGGGAATAGAGGGTGCGAGGAGCTTCAAAATCTCCCCCGTGATGTTCGCCATCATGACGTCGCCCTGAATTTCCGTATCGTCGAGCAGGTTGGAATGTGCGACGACCGTCTTATCCGCGGTACCGTTGAGCTCGCTGTTATGTGTGGCGCTGGTTACGGCCACGTAATCTATATCGGTGAGATACGCTTTTTTTGCGCCCAATTTAATTGCGGAAATCCCGAGAATGCCGCTCCCGCATCCCACGTCGATACAGACGGAATCGGGGGTGATGTAGTCCTGCATGAGCTCCACGCACATGGAAGTCGTCTCGTGCTCTCCCGTTCCGAAAGCCATATTCGAATCGAGCAAAACGACTTTTTCCCCTTCCGCAGGAGTATAAGCTATCCATTCGGGCACGACTACGATTTTTCCGAGATGAATGGGGCGGAAGTGCTTTTTCCATACGTCTATCCAGTCGTCTCCGTCCACTTCGCGTTTGGTGTCCTCCAACGTTCCGAAGGGAATACACCCGCCGCTGCGTTCCTTGGCGGCAAAAATATCCCGCATGACGTCCGAACAGATTTTTTCCGCGATATCGACGGCGATATAACATTTTACCAATACGTCGCGCGGCTGCTTTTCCGTCAGTTCGTCGTCCATATAATCCCAATACATGGTATCTTTGCTCTTTTGAAGGGAAATAATGTCGTTGACGTCACAGATCGTCACGCCGTAATTTGTATAATTCCACATGACGTCGGCCACGATTTCGCTGGCTTCCGTCGTCGTATGTACGGTCAATTCTATAAACTTCATGAAAAACCTCTTTACGTTAGTATTTATATTATATCATTAACGTTCGTATTTTTCAACCCTTCCGAAGAAAAATAATCATAAAAAATAGCTTCCGTCTTTTTGACGAAAGCTATTTTGCTTTTTCATTTCTGTATTTTTTCCGTCGCAATTTATCATCTTTCTCATTCAATACGGTTTCTTCCCGTAAAAACTTTCGACATTGTCAGAAAATTTCTTCATTTTATCGTATTGTTTCAAATCGATATCCGAATCCATAGCTTCGATTTCCCGTTTCTGTTCCCTTGTAAGGCGGGTGGGAACTTCTATCAAAATACGGATGATGAGATTTCCCGTGCCGCCGCGCGCCGAACGGATACCTTTTCCCCGAACGGTGAATAACTGTCCGTTCTGAGTTCCTTCGGGAATTGTAAAATCAAAGGTATCGTCGATCGCGGGAACCTTTACCGTCCCGCCCAAAGCCGCCGTCTTGAAGGAAACGGGCAAATCCACTTGAAGGTCAAATCCGTTGCGGACAAAAATCTTATGCGGTTCTATCTTGAAGATGATGATGAGATCGCCCGGCTGACCGCCGCCCGCGGCGGCCTGACCGTAGCCCTTCTTTTTCATGTAACTGTTATTGTCTACGCCCGCGGGAATAGTGAACGTGACCGTAGTTTCCTTTCTCACGAAGCCCTTGCCCTTACAATCGGGACATTTATCCGTGATCACGCGCCCTGTCCCTCCGCAATCGGGGCAGACGCTCTGACGAATCGTGCGTCCGAACATGGTATTCTGAACGGTCTGAACGACGCCCTTGCCGCCGCAACGCGAACAGGTGCTGTATGCCGTCCCCCCGCGCGCTCCCGTGCCTTTACAGGAAGAGCAGGGCTCGTTGCGCATATAGGAAAAAGTCTTGACGCAACCCTTTGCGGCATCCATAAAGCTGAGCGTCATTTCGCGCTGAATATCTTCTCCGACGCTCGACTGTGCCGTACGGGTCCCTCCGCCGAAGCCGCCGAAACCGCCCCCGAAAATTGAGCTGAAAATATCCGAGAAATCTCCGAATCCGCCTTCAAAGCCGCCCATTCCTCCCATGCCGCCCATACCGGGATGCTCTAATTCATAATCGTAGGCGGCGCGCTTCTGCGCGTCGGAGAGAATTTCGTTCGCTTCGTTGATTTCCTTGAATTTTTCAGCCGCCGCGGCATCGCCGGGATGCAGGTCGGGATGATACTGCTTTGCCAGCCTTCTGTATGCCGATTTTATCTCATCCGAGCTCGCCTTTTTGCTCACGCCCAAAATGTCGTAATAGTTCTTTTTTGACTCTGCCATAATGTCAAACGTCCTTTAAAGTGTCTCTCTTAAATACGTCATACGGGTTTGGCTGTCCGCCAAACCCGATCTGCGCTTTTTCTTCCGACAGACTTCCGCCGAAAATTTTCCGGTCGGAATCCGTACTTCTTCGCTTACTGGTGGAATTCGGTGTCTCCGTTGTCGGGATTGGGATTTGCACCCGCTCCGGGAGCCGCGCCGCCGTTCGCCTGATACAGCTTTGCAAATACCGGCTGCACCGCGTTCATCAGCGTGTCGTAAGCCGCCTTGATGCGATCGTCGTCGTCCGATTCCAGCTCCTTCTTCGCCGCATCCACAGCCGCCTGCAAGGTCGATTTGTCGCTTTCGTCCAGCTTGTCGCCCGCTTCCTTCATCGTCTGCTCGACGGAGAAAATCATGCCGTCCAATTTATTCTTGTTGTCCACCTTCTCCTTTCTCTTCTTGTCCTCTTCGGCGAACTTTTCGGCGTCTTTCACAGCCTTGTCGATTTCTTCCTCGGACAGATTGGTGGAAGAAGTGATGGTTATATCCGTAGATTTGCCCGTGCCCTTATCCTGCGCAGTGACGTGCACGATACCGTTCGCGTCAATATCGAAAGTAACCTCGATCTGCGGAATTCCTCTCGGCGCGGGAGCGATGCCCGACAGCATGAAGTTGCCCAGCGTCTTGTTGTCTTTGCAGAACTCACGTTCGCCCTGCAAGACGTGAATATCCACGCTCGTCTGATTGTCCGCCGCAGTAGAGAACACCTGGCTCTTTTTGACGGGAATAGTCGTATTTCTGTCGATGATTCTCGTGAACACGCCGCCCAAGGTCTCGATACCGAGGGAAAGCGGAGTGACGTCGAGAAGAAGCACGTCCTTGACCTCGCCTGTCAGAACGCCGCCCTGCACGGCCGCGCCGATCGCGACACATTCATCGGGATTGATTCCTTTGAAAGGCTCTTTGCCCGTGATTTCGCGCACTTTTTCGACGACCGCCGGCATACGGGTGGAACCGCCGACGAGAATGACTTTATCGATATCCTTATAGGTAAGGCCTGCGTCCTTCATGGCGAGACGCATGGGTTCTACCGTACGGTTGAGAAGCTCCGCCGTCATCGCCTCGAATTTCTGTTTGGTCAGGTTGACGTCGAGGTGCTGAGGACCGTCCGCACTCATGGAAATGAAGGGAAGATTGATGTTCGTGGAGCTCATGCCGGAAAGCTCTATCTTCGCCTTTTCGGCAGCCTCCTTCAATCTCTGCATGGCCATTTTGTCTTTGGAGAGGTCGATGCCGTGCGATTTCTTGAATTCCGCTACCAGATAGTCGATAATTTTATTATCCCAGTCGTCGCCGCCGAGCTTGGTGTCGCCGTTCGTCGCAAGCACTTCGAACACACCGTCCGAAATTTCGAGAATGGAGACGTCGAACGTACCACCGCCGAGGTCGTAAATCATGACCTTGCCGCCCTTATCCTTGTCGAGCCCGTAAGCGAGCGCCGCCGCCGTGGGTTCGTTGATGATACGGAGCACGTTGAGTCCCGCGATTTTGCCTGCGTCTTTGGTTGCCTGACGCTGGCTGTCGGAGAAGTAAGCGGGGCAGGTGATGACCGCCTCCGTCACTTTCGTGCCGAGATATGCCTCCGCGTCCGCTTTGAGTTTAGAAAGAATCATTGCGGAAATCTCCTGCGGAGAATAGGATTTATCGTCGATTTTTACTTTATAGTCTGAACCCATATGTCTCTTGATAGAGATAACCGTCTTATCGGGGTTGGCGACTGCCTGACGCTTCGCCGCCTGCCCCACCACGCGGGAGCCGTCCTTTTGGAAAGATACGACGGAAGGGGTCGTTCTGGAACCTTCCGCATTGGTAATGACGACGGGTTCGCCGCCTTCCATAACCGCCACACATGAATTTGTTGTACCGAGGTCGATACCGATAACTTTTCCTGCCATAATAATCTGTTTCACTCCTTGCCGCTTCTTGCGGATAACCGAAGGAATTATTCCGTTCGGCGCGGCCCATTGTAACTTTCTGCCGCTGTTTTTATTTACATTCTATATTTAACCCGCATTCGCCCCAATTAAACAAAAACAACAAAATTTTTCCGGCTTTTTTCCTCTTTTTTTCCAAAGCGATTTTTCCCGAAAAAATCCGTCCGACTTTCGCCGGACGGACTCTTTGAAATTGTCAGCCTTCTATGCTGTACAAAGCCGCGATTACGGCCTGTTCGGCAAATCCGATCTGATGAATGCCCCAGATTTCGTTCTTATCCCAAGTGACCGTCCAGGTCGCCTGATAGGGACAGAGATTTGTTTCGGGGTCGCGGTTCTGATACGCGGTCTTTACGTTGGTGTTAAAGGATTCCAAATATTCGTCCGCAAGCTCCGGTTCATAATTTCTCAATTCGTAATACGCCTCGTGCAGAATCGCCGCAAACCACGGATCTCCCTGATAATAGAACTTCATGGCACCCGGGTCGACGAGATTGAAGGTCTTCTTTGCAGCCGCCGCGGTTCCGAGTGCGTCGTCCATATATTCGGCTTTCTTGTCCGCGTCGTCCGTGCGGTCGTACATAATCAGGTCGGCGAGAATCATGCTGCCCGAATTATAGGCATAATGCACGCGGTTGATATCCCCGTCCGAACGGGTTCCGTCTCCGTTGATAATCGTGTGGATACCGTTCCAATAATCGTAGGTATCGGGTTTATTCTGCATCTTCTTGCAGAAGTTGTAGAATTTCTCCGCCCAATCCATATAGAACTCTTTTTCTTCCTCCGTCTCCGCATAATCGGACAGCATCGCGTTGACCATAATTCCGCAGGCGTTCGCGCTGAGCCCCCTTTCGAGGTGCTGTTCGGTCGCGTTGTCGGAAAGTCCCGCTTCGCTCCAAACCAATCCGCCGAGCTCGTTATTCCAGCCCGAGAGCACCCAATTATTTACGCGAATCGCTTCTTCGAGATACCACTCCTCTCCGAAAATTTCGTACGCGCGGAGATAATTGCGCGCCACCCAGATATTGTCGTCGAAGAAACAGTCCCCGTATCCGCTGTACGGCGTATTACCGCGCGCGGAATGATATTTCACGGAATTTTCCGCCGCGTTGCTTTCGGGATTGCTCTGACGGAAATATTTGAAATTATTCAGCATTTTGCGATAGGTATCCTTCTGCTCCGCGTCGTCGGGATAGAGTTTGCACATGTAGTACTGCATGCCCACGCCGCTGAAATTCGTCCAAAGAAATCCCGATACGTCGCTGCCGTAATTCTCTTTCAGATTGATATACGCATCGTCTCCCTCTCCGCCTTCCACGCCGTACTGCTCGAAAATCGTGGCGACCATCGCTTTCGCGCGGGTCTCCTCCTCGGTGGGCCGCTCGACTGTCGGTTCGGACGAGGAAGAGTTTTCCGAACCGCCGTTCGACGAGCTCTCTCCTCCATTCCCGCCGCAGGCGGCAAACGCCGTCGCGGCCAATATCGCCGAAAGACAACACACGATCATTTTTTTCCAACCTTTCATACGTCTTCCTCCGATTATCCGTTAATCTTACGCTTTTTCGCAATCACTAAAACAACTCCCGCGACAAGGAGCGCCGAGCTCGCAGCCACCAAAGACATCGTGCTGCCGCAGCCGCCGTCGCTTTCGTTTTCGGACGAGCCGCTCCCGCCCGAAGAGGAATCGCCGTCATCGTCCTTTTCGCCGGGATATTCCACGCCGGGAATCTTGCTGCCGTCGAGATTGACCGCACCGCCGAGCTCGAAATCCCAATTCCTGTCCGCGACCATGCTGGCGGCATCGCCCATGACCGTCAGATAACCGAGCTGGAAGTTCTGAATCTGAATTTCGATTTCCTGTCCGTCCACCGTAATCGTCGTCTCGGTGAGATTTCCGCGGGGAGCGCCGTAAACGCTGTAATAGGTAGCCATATTGCTCATTACCGCGTCGGACATAAGATAAACGTTTCCGTCCTCGGGGTTGTACGCGAGCATCGCCGTAACGCCGTAATAGCAGATAGCGTTGCTGTCCGTCGCGTGCAGCCCGAGCTTGATCATGCCCTGCCCGTCCTTGAATTCGTTGGTTCCTTCCTCCTGTCCGCCTTCGGTGGCAGGCCATGCGCCGATCCCCTCTTTATTGGGCATGCCGAGCGCAATTCCCTGTTCCGTAAATTCCTTATAGGCAGCCTTGAATTTCGCAAGGAGATCCGCGGCACCGATATTATAGCTTTCGGGAATACGGATTGTAGAAGCGTCTATCGTAATGAAATCGGAAAGGTCGAGAACGGTACGGTTTCCGGAAGCGTCATAGTTTACGCCGGGGAGAACCATATCCTCTTCTTTTGCAGCGGAAAGCTCGATCGCGCCGTACAGGAAATTCTGATATTTCTTGCCGTTCGCCTCGAAAACCGCGCTCGTTGCGGGACCGAGAACCATTTCTCCCGTTACATCGTATTTTTTGTTGCCTTCGTTGAAGCGGACGGGCAGTTTATAAATCTCATAGGTATCGCTGTCGAGCACTACCGCCGTTAAAGGCGTTTTGGAAACGTCCACATAAATTTTGCTCGTCTTGTTGACGTCCTTTCCGTCTACCGTTTCCTTTGCGACAAAGGTTTGAGAAAGAATGGTTTCCGTTTCAAAATTCATATAATCGGCAGGATTGCCCATTTCCGTCGTCCAGACAGCTTTCGCGGCCTCCGCCACGGCGTCCGCCGTCACTCCCGAGGGAAGAGAAGCCGCAACGTCGTCCGTCATGTTTCCGACGGCGTCCTCGTTAAAATCGCTGACGATTTCGCCTGTGTCGGGGTCTACGTGGGAAGCGACGTAGAATTTTACTTCCTCGCCCTCCAAAACGGCTACGCCCTTCGTAAAGAGCTGATTGACGACTCCTTTTGTCGTCGTTTCTTCACCGACGGGGTTACCCCATTCCGTCGTCGCATTATAAGCGCTCAAAAATGTTTTAATTGTAAACATTTCTTTGCGGAGAGAATTATATACAACCTCGCCGCCGTCTGCCGTCTTTTGTCTCCACTGGCTGTTATTCAAGTTGTTGATATTCCGCATCGGATTATAATTGACTTCCTTATCCGTATAATATTCCTTATACGCATTGACGAAATCCTCGATGGAAAGCCCCTCGATGACCTCGGCGGAAGCCGTATCCTGATAGACGGGAACGACCATATTTTCCGCTATATCCTCTGCCGTCAAAGCAATCTCTTTGCCCGTCTCGTCCACATTTTTACCCGCGATAAACTGACTGCCCATGGAATATCCGAGTGTAAAGTTCTGATAGGTAGTCTCTCCGACCGTAAAATCATTTCCCTTGGGATAGCCCGCGATAGTAACTTGGTCTGTCCATCCGTTATTCATATTCACATAAGCGGCCGCCGCTTCTCCGCGGACGGTGAATGCCTCGTTCATGTGCGGATTATAGACGATAAACGCATATCCGGTTTTTCCCCAATTATTCCAGCCGCTGTATGTGCCGAGATCCATGTGTGCCGCCACAAAGTAGGTGTCATTGGCAGAGGGCCAGCCGTTTCCAAGAGGCGCGTTTACAACGACAAATTGGTCGGCAATTCCCTGCTCGGTCATTTCGTCCTTTACCCGCTTCGCTTCTTTTTCAAAAGCATTTTCGATGTTTTCCTGCGTGACGCCCGTGATATAGGTACGTCCGTTCAAAAAGCTGTAATCGAAAATCTTCTCCTCGCCTTCGGCAAGAGAGACTACCGAGGAAACGCCGAGCGCCGACGCTCCGACGAATCCAGCCACCGCAAGAGTCAATAAGCCTCTTTTCATAGTTCTTTTCATCAAAAAATCCTCCGTTTATTGTTTTTATGAGACGGGAGCTCCTCCCGTATTCATTTGTTTTTTCCGTCAGCCTTTCAGGCCGCCGATCGCCACCCCGCTGATGAAGTATTTCTGCATGATACAGAAGAATACGATGATGGGAATACTCATGAGCACGCTCATCGCCATCATGGGGCCGTATTGGAATTTTGTTTCCAGCGAATAGTTGCGAAGCGCCATGGTAAGGACGCTCTTTTCCTCGTGTCCCTGCAAAATGAGATTTGGCCACATATACGAATTCCACACGCCTTGGAAGCAGAAGATTCCGAGCGTCAAAAGCGCGGGCACGATCATGGGAATGTAGATATTGAAGAATATCCTCAATTCCCCCGCCCCGTCCAGCCGAGCCGCCTCCGCGTATTCGCCGCTGACGGGAATGAGAAACTGCCGCATGAAGAAGATACCGTACACGCCCACCGTTCCGGGCAGGAGCACGCCGAGATAGGTGCCGATAAAGCCCGTTCCGCCCTGTCCCAGAATGTTATTTCCGCCCACGAGCGGGAAGGAACGAAGGAGCAGGAAGGTGGGGACCGTCGTCGCTATTCCGGGAAGCATCATGGAAAGCATCATGATTTTGAAAATCGCGTTGCTTCCCTTGAAGCGGAGCTTTTCGAAGCCGTATGCCGCCATGGACGCAAAAATCAAGTTAGTCGCCACGTTGACTACGGTAAGCCCGACCGTATTGATAAAATATCGACCGATATCCACATTTTGGAAAACATTTTTGAAATGCTCGATCGTGACGTGCGAGGGCAGCCAGGAACGGTCGGTGTAAATAAATTCCGACTCGCGGAAAGCGATGAGAATAGACCAATAGAAAGGAGCGAGCGCCACGATTGCCAAAATCGCCATTACGATGAAAATGACGGTTTTGCCCGCGATTTTTTTCTGTCTGGGGGTAAGTGTGAGTTCCATTTTCCACCTCCGTCAATAAGCGCGGTCCTTGACGAATCGCTGTGTCAATACCGTAATAGCGGCAATGACGAGGAACAGGAGTACCGCCTGCGCCGACGCATAACCCATATTCGAATTGGTGCCGAAGGCGCGGTTATAAATTACAAACACGGGCGTCACGGTTGAATTTGCCGGTCCGCCGTCCGTCATCATCAGCACTTGGTCATAGAGCTGGAATGCGCCGATGATGCTCATGGTCACGATAAAGAAGGTAGTCGGGAGCAGCAGAGGCAGCGTTATCCTGAAAAACATGCGCACCTTGCTCGCACCGTCTATGGTCGCGGCCTCGTACAATTCGGGAGAAATGCCGTTGAGGGCCGCGGCATAAATAATCATATTTCCGCCGATTCCCTGCCACATGGCGAGAATGACAATCGTGAGCATCGCCGTCTTTGAAGATTCCAGCCACTGCGGGCCCTCTATGCCGAACACGCGCAGAAAGGAATTGACAATGCCGATGTCGGGGTTAAATACCAAACGGAACACGGTCGCCGCAGCTACCGCACTGGTGAGACCGGGCAGATAATAAATCGCGCGGAAAACCTTATTTCCCTTTACCTTTGTATTGATGAGAAGCGCGTATAAAAGGGGCAGAATCACCGACAGAGGAATAGCGAACAGCGCATACCACGCCACATTCAAAAAGGATTTCCCGAAAATACTGTCGAGCGTGAAAATATTGATAAAATTCTGTACGCCGACGAAGGTGATTTCCCCGATTCCGTCATAGCTCGTGAATGCCAAAACCATCGCCATCAGAATGGGCACGAGTACAAAGACGGTGAAGAACAGGAGCGCGGGCAGTACGAAGAAAAAGCCCTTCAAAGCCAGCTTCCCCTGCATGGTCAGCTTCTTTTTTGCCGTAACGTTTGTCATGGACGGCCTCCTTTTATAACATGGCTTCCAGCTGGAACTGCGAATCGCCCTTCTCCTTGATTTGTTTCAACGCCGCGTCCGCATCTTTAATGGAGCCGGAGCCCGTGCGGATATATTCGCGCAAGGAATCTATCGTACCGAATATCCAGGTCGTCTCTACGTTGGAATATCCCTTTGCGATCGGTCTGACGTCGCAGGCGGGAAGCATTTCCTTCATCGTGGAAAGCACTTGACTTTCCTGCACAAATTTCGCTGACTGTAATGAGGTCTTTGCCGGCAGCAGGCTATAAAGCTCGCAATATTTTTCGAGGTTCTCGTCGGAGAGCCACCACTCCATGACCGAAAATCCCTTGTCGATGTCCTTGGACTTGGGAATCGCCAGCGAGTAGCCGCCCAGCATGCCGCTCACCGCGCCTTCCGTCTCGCTCTTGGCGGGATAGCCGACGAAATTCAAATTCATCTTCTTGCCGCTCAGCGTCTCCACCGTCCTGTCGTAATTGCTGGGACCGAATTTCATCGCTACCTTGCCCTCGATAAATTTATCGTCGGTATGATAATCGGTCGGGCAGCCCGTAATCGTCATCAGCTCGATAAACAGATTCATCACGGATTCCGCATCCGTGTAGGATTTTGAGGATTTATCCGAAATATCGATGTTGATTTTCGGAATCGTCCCGCTGGTATCGACCAGCTGTCCGCCCGCGGAAAGCATAAAGCCATAAAACTGACCGCGAAGATTGTATGCGTCCAGTCCGACAATGGTATCATTTCCGCTGCCGCTCGTAAGCGCCGTGGTCGAAGCAATCAGCTCGTCCCAGGTAGAGGGAATCTGTTCCTCTGAAACGAGGTCCATATTACTCCACAAGCCCCACGCATCGAGGTCGGTAGGGACTCCGTAGACGCCGCCCGAAATTTCCAGCTCGCGACGCGCGGCTTCGTTGTAGTCGGAAAGCTCAATCGTCTCGCTCGCCTCTATCTTGTCAGACAAATCGTGTAACAGATTTTTCTTGGAAATCGTCTCCCAGCGAGGCCAAATCACGAGGTCGGGAGCCGTTCCGCCCAAAGAAGCGGACGCGAGGGACTCGGATACGCTGTCCTGCATCTTATAGGTCATCGTATAGCCAAGGTCGTTGTTTTCGTTGAAATATTTCACGAATTCGTCCATGACCGCTTTATCCGACCCCGTCGCTTCGCACCATACGACAATTTCGTTGCCCTTGTTTCCGCCGCAGGCCGAAAGCCCGAAAAGAGCTCCGGCCGATACCGTCAGCGCAAGTGCCGTTGCAAATAATTTTTTCATTTCATCCTTCCTCCAATTAAGTTTTATTTCTTTACGCAGTTGTAAGCAACTGCGTAAAAAGGACGTCCTTTTTACAAAATTTTCAGTTTTCAATCTTTATTCAGCCGCGCACGTTGGCCTTGACGATAACGACTTCTTCGTCGAGAGGCCGCACGGTATATTCCTTTACGCTTTCGGGAATGATAAACGTTTCCGCATAATGTACTTCAAACGGCTCAAACGCGCCCGTCGGACTTTCGATAATCGCTCCTCTGCCGTCCACGACGTTCGCCTGAACGACGGAACCGTCCGTCTTCATGCGTTCCGTTCTACGGATATGGCAGCGGCGGGTCTCGATAAATTCCCGCTCGTGCAGGCCGGTATGCTCTTCGAGGTAGTCGTCCCGCTTTTCCACCGTTTCAAAGCGGTTGACGAGATTTTCCATTACCCAAGGCGTATCGCGGTACCATTGAATGACGTGCCGTCCGTGATTGATATGCACGGGGCGGGGCAAGCCGTCCAATCCGAGACGGGACCAATCCCACAGCTTAAAGGTAAAAATATACGGCGTCGCACTGATTTCGAGAACCATGGTGTCCGCCCCCGAACAGTGTACCGTACCCGCGGGAATAAGGAAATGGTCGTGCTTTTTCGCGGGAAGTTTATTCACATACTTTTCGGCGGGAAAAATCATTTCGCCCCTTTGCGCCGCTTCCAGATCGGCCAGCATGGCATCTTTGTCCACTCCCTCTTTGAGCCCCAGATATACATAGGCATCGTCCGCACAGTCGAGTATGTAATAGCTCTCGTCCTGCGTGTAATGCATGCCGAAGGTATTCTGAATATATTCCGTCAGGGGGTGAACTTGCAGAGAGAGATTTTGTCCGCCCATCGTATCGAGGAAATCGAAACGAATGGGATATTCGTCCCCGAACCGCGCATGTACCTTTTCTCCCAAAAGAAGTCGCGGGCGATAAAACACCACGTCTATGGAGGGAACCTCTATTCTCACGTTCCCGAAACGCATATAAATACTGTTTTCTTCGGGAACTCCGTCAAACGCCCAGGCATAGTTTGTCTCCGAACGGTCCAAGTCACACACTTCCTTCATCCACTGACCGCCCCAGACCTCGGGCGCAAAATAGGGAACCAGACGGAACGGACGGCTCGCAAACGTTTCGAGCCCCTTGCGCCAGCCGTCGCCGCTCACCATTTTCGGGCACCCCGCCGCATTTGTATCGAGCAGGTAGTCCGCCTTTTCCAGCATGTCGCGCTTGTGGCGGTCGGCCATGCGCCATTCTACGAAAAAACCCTGTTTGAACTTAGCGAGTTTATTGGCGGAAGCGTTGTCCGTCTTCCAGTTGGGAGTGCCCTTTTTGAATCGGCACTGAATCTCCCAGCGAGCCAAATCGAGATAGACGTATAAATCCCCCTCCGCGACGAGCGAAGCGCCCACGCCGATGACGCAGACGAGCCCCTTTGCCGTCTCTATCTCGCCTTTGAGCGCCGCCGCCTTGTTTTCGTCCAAAATGTCGGCAAGTTTCAGGGTATTCATGATTCCGAAAACTCTGTCGTCCGTGACGAAGGGGCGGATTTTTGCGTTATAAGCCTCGTCGCTCATCATCGCCTTATCCGAATCGAACCATTTTGCGTTCAGGAAGGAAAGCCCCTCTTTGACCTCGTTTTGCTCCACTTCGGTGTAGCAGTCAAAGACGATGACGAAACGCTTTTTTCCTGCGGCGCGGCGGAGCAATTCCTCTCCGACCGCCCGATAGCCCTCCCATGCCTCGTAGCCCCGTATATTGAGTTCGGGGTATTTATCGTAATTTCCGTAGCCTTTCATGTTTACTCCTCCGAATAGCTCTTTGATTTTCCTATATGTCTCTTTAATTTTTCCGCTTTTAACGGAGCGAAGCCGCTCCGATAATTCCCGCCGAGTTGCCGAGCTGTGCGGCGAACGCTTTGACCGGCGCATAATTTTCCCCGTATACCTCTCTCCGCAAAGTTTCGTTGACCGCGGGCAGGAATAAATCCGCCGAAGCGGAAACCCCACCGCCGATGACGAAACATTCGGGTCGCAGGATATTCGCCAGACTGACGAGCGCCGTGCCGAGGTCGTCGGCGAATTCGTCCACGATTTCCCGCGCCTTGGGGTGATTCGCCCGCGCGGCGTCGAACACGTCCTTTGCCGTCGTTTCCTCGCCGAGCGCGAGCTGCGCCCGCTTTGCGATCGCCGTCGCCGAGCAATACGCTTCCAAACAGCCCTTTCGACCGCAGTTGCACGGCCTGCCGTCGGGATGGAGCGTCATGTGTCCGAAAATCCCCGCCGCGTCCGCGTGTACGGAGCCGCTTTCCAGCCTGCCGTCGACGACGAAACAGCCTCCCACTCCCGTGCCGAGGGTGAGCATCGCCACTCTCTTACAGCCCTTTCCGACGCCGTACAGCGCTTCTCCCAGCGCCGCGCACTTCGCGTCGTTGGCAATCAGGGCGGGAACGCCCAGATTTCTGCCGATATCGTCGCGAAGAGGGGCGTCGCTCCAACGGATATTATTGGAAAAACAGACTTTTCCCGTCACCGAATCCACCAGCCCCGGCGAACCGATTCCTATTTTTCTGATACGGTGTCCCGCGACCAGCTTTTTCGCAGTTTCCGTAAGGTCGCGCACGATTCCTTCGTAATCGCTGTCCGCGCGCGTGACCACCGAAGCCGAGGCCAGAATGATTCCGTCCTCCACTACGCCGAGCTTTGCCGACGTACCGCCTAAATCGATACCCAACGATTTCACTCTTTCTCTCCTTCAAAGGCGTAAAACGTCAGAACGCCTTCGTTTATTCCTTCCGCTTCGCGGAATATCTGTTCGGGGTTCGTCGTCCCCGTCGTCTGCAATGTATAGCGGAACTGATAGAAGCCCGCAAGACTGGCTTTGAAATTGGTTTCCCAGAAATTGTTCATTACCCAGGAATACAACTCGTCTGCATTGGGACTCCCCTCTCCCATCAATTTGATGGAATGCGCTTCCAGCGTTCCCATCGTCATCAAAGGCGCATCCTGCGCCGCAAGAATAACCGCTCCGTCCTTTCCCGCAAACGCCGCTCCGTTTTGCACCGCGTAAAAATCCACGCAGGTACCGGGCAGCTGGTCGATTCTCGGACGGAATACCGCGCCCGCCTTATCCATGTAGACCGTATCCCCGTCCTTCGCAAACGGCAGGGACAGATACAGATTTTCCGGTTCCCAAACGCTGTCCTTATGCAGGCGCAAATCCACGGTGATTCGCGGCATCAGCTTATGCGCGGTGAGAATAACGCTGCATTCCTGCGTTCCCTCCAAACGGTATTTGAGCTCTACACGGCCGTACAGCGTTCCGTTTTCCAAAACCTTGATGTCGATAAGCTCCCCGAAATCCCGCCGAGTGCGTACCGCTTTGCGGTTGCGTCCCATATTCCTGCGTACCCAGAGATAGTCCTCCGTCAAATCGCGGGGAGTCACTTCGTAAACGGGACGGAAAGCGGTTTCTCCTTCGCGGAGGAGCTCCTTCCTCTTCTTTTTGTCATAAATGCGCGTCACGCCGCAGGGACGGCTCATTTCTATGCGGAAATATTCGTTCTCGATTGCGTCCGTATAGATATACTCGCCCGGCGTTTCATGGAGCACGTGTGAAAGATCCGCGATTCCCTCTATTCCGCAACGGGCGCAGAGTCCCGCGCTCCCGATTGCGGGCGCGGGCTTCTCTTTCAGGCAGAAGGTACGCACCTGCTTCGGAGCGAGTTTTACGAAAATGCACATTTCGGGCCCCCTCGAATAGCGGCTGATTTGGAAGGGAACGCTCTCTCCCGTAGCTTCGTCTACGACGTCGAAATGCTCGTGCCCGTAAAAATGTTCGAGATCCTGCACCAGCATGTCGCATACCTCAAAATCATGCGGATTTGCGGCGCGGAATTTAAGCTCCCGATGCAGGGAAACGGGCGTTTCGCCCAGATGACGGCGGATTTTCTCGCAGGCAATCGTCGCGGATTCGTTCGCTTTCAGGGCGAACAGCCGCTTCCATTGGTCAAGATTGTTCACCTGCGGATGATACGGCTCCGTAATCGACGAAGAGTAGCCCCACGTATGTTCCGCATAAAACATCAGATTATACAGCGCGGAACGATAGTTGTCTTTCCCGCCGATTGTTCCGTCGGAGTCCATCTTTCTCGCTACGTCGTACATGCGCGACGCCGCTCGATAGTGCATGGTATCCGCGGGCGTGGAGCCCACTCCGTCCGCCCACCAATCCGTCCAGTCCCCCGCGTATTCGGGCAGATTTTCTATCTTCTCCACCCGCGCGAAAAATTCGTCCAGCGTCGCAAGTTTTAATTCTATTTCCTCGTGCTCCGCGTTATATTTATCAATAAATTCCAATACTTTCAGGGACGCGGGTGAATTGTCCGTCATGTTCCCGCTGACCGAAACGGGAATGAAATCGTATTCGTAGCCCTGCGCTAAATCCGTATCCACAAACGCCTGAATCCGCTTGCACGCCTTTTCGTAAGGCGTGAGCCCCGCAAACGTCAGTCCGTCCTGCAAGGTGTACTCAAATTCCGACGCCTGCGCGATTCCGAGTTCGTTTCCGAAAAGGTAATGTTCCCCATTCCAGACCAAAAGGGAATTTCCCTTGGGCGTGCGCCAGCGGAAAGGCACCTGCTTGCGGAATAAGGGATGGTACCCGTGATGCGTATGGATACAGGAAAGAAGTCCCCTGACGCCGTGATTATACAGCGCATCCGCAAATCCCCAGCCGTAGCCGTTGATATCCGCCGTCATCGCATAATGATAGGCAAGACCGTATTCCTTCAACTCCGCCACGCATGCATCCATCGTTTCATTGAGCACTCGTTCGCTCGCAAGGTCGGTCAAGTTGAGATAATTTCCCGAAAGGCCGATATTTCCCGACTTTACGAATTTCACGAAGTCCTTCTTCTCCTCCGCGGCAGCTTCCGCCAAAAATTGCTGAACGCACCAATAGCTTTCGCAATTCCATTTGAACCGCGGCTGCTTCTTGATGAGCTCGATTACCTCCCGAATAAAGCCCACGTGATGCGCCTTCATCTTTTCCTGCGTATCGGTATACCCTACGTCCGTATGAGAATGGTGAATTACGTAAATGGTCATCTTCTTCATAAATCAAAACCTCTTTCCTTATAAAAAGATATGCTTTTTTCGGAATTTTCTTCCGTTTAAGACAATTTTTCTATTAAATGACAGATAATTTTCATTTTTTATATACTTTAATGACTAATTTCATGACAAGTATAGCACATCTTTTTTCTCTTGTCAATACCTGATTGCAAATTTTCACAATTATTTTTTCGATTTGAAAAAAGACTGTCATTTATCTGACAAATTTCAAGAGATGTCTTGACAAAAAACCGAAAATGTGGTATATTTGATAAGGAAAATATCATAAAATTTATTTTCGGACGGGGTATTTATGGCAGAAAGCGTCTTTGACAGAATCGCGTTGCTCCGACAGCGCACCACCAAACAGGAACGCGCGATCATCGACTGTCTCAGCAATAACAACATTACCAATTTAAGCTATCTTTCCATTACGGAGTTTGCGAGCCTTGCCAACGTGGCGGAATCCACGCTGTTGAGATTTTGCCGCAAGCTCGGGTTGAGAGGATATTCCGAATTCCGCATGCTGTTGGCGCAGAGCAACAGCAACGAATATACGGGCGATGCGGAAGATTTTGCATTCACGATTATGAACAGCATGACGACGGCGCTCCATTCGACTTATGAGCTTTTAGACCATGCAGACGTAGAAAAGGCTGTGGATATCCTCTTAAAGGCGAAGCGCGTGTATTGCTTCGGGAGCGGAAATTCGGGCGTTGCCGCGGAAGAAATGAGAAATAAATTCCTCCGCTTCGGAATCCACGTCTACCATTTGAGCGACAGTCATTTTCAGACGATTGCAACCTCCACGCTCACGGAAGAAGACGCTTTGGTACTCTTTTCCGTCAGCGGAAGCACAAAGGATATGATAGGAATCGCACAGTCCGCGCGGAGAAACGGGACAAAGCTCGTCATCATTACCAATTACCTCCGTTCTCCCTTGGGCTCTTATGCGGATATTCCTTTATATGTCGTGGCGAAAAATACTCCTTTGGACGGCGGCTCCCTCGTCGCCAAAATCAGTCAGTTATACGTCATCGACGTCTTGGCCGCCGCCGTATTCAAACGCACGGAGAAAGAATCTCAGCGAAATATCGAACGCACCGCGATTGCCGTCCTCGACAAAGAAATCTGAGCGCACCGCGATTGCCGCCCCGATAAAAAAATTTGAATACGCCGAAACGAGCAGAATCCCCCCGAACCCCCTTTCGTAAGAAAAATCATGGAGCGGAACCTTCAAAAGCTCCCCTCTCGAAAGCCCCCCTAATAAATTCTTCCGCCTAAATTCAAAAAGATTTGCTCTTCGCCGCTCGTTGACAAATCTTTTTATTTTTGTTATAATGGTTGCGACCGCAACAATTTCTAAAAAAGGAGAACACGATGCCGACATTCATGAGACAAATCAATGTTATCAGCCGATGCGGAGCACTGTACCGAACGGAAAAATTAAAAGAAGTACAGCTCGGCGCCCCCCACCATAGTTATATTATAAATGTATGTAATTATCCGGGAACCTCACAGGAACAGTTGGCAAAGCATATTTGCGTAGACAAGAGCAACGTGGCGAGACAGCTCGCCTATCTAGAAAAGGAGGGCTTTGTAGAGCGCAGGCAAAGCCCGTCCGACGGGAGAGTAATCCTCGTCTATCCCACGCAAAAGGCGTTTGACGTGTTACCGGAAGTAAAAAGAGTAACCGCCTTTTGGAACGAATACATTACGCAGGATCTCACGAAAGAGGAAAAAGAGAGTCTGTCGGGCGTTCTGGAAAAAATCGTCTGCCGCGCCCGCAGCTATTTCGAGGAAAGCGGGGAGGAAAAATGAAATTTCTTTTTCGGTACATAAAACCCTTTACCAAAATCATGTTGGTGGGCTTTCTCATAAAATGCACAGGGACGCTGATCGAGCTGGCTCTCCCCTACATTCTCAGTCATATTCTCGACGACGTGGTGCCGAACGACGGACGCTTGTCCATGATCATTCTGTGGGGCGGGGGTATGATTGCCTGTTCGTTAATTGCGCTCGTCTGCAACGTCAAAGCAAACCGAATGGCCTCCAAGGTTGCGCGCGACTGCACAGAGCAAATCCGTCACGACCTCTTTTACCGTACCATGACTCTTTCGGGGAGACAAATAGATGCTTTTACCGTTCCGTCGCTGGAATCGCGCATTACGACGGACACCTATAACGTTCAGGATTTTATCGGAAAAATCCAACGCCTGGGCGTAAGGGCGCCCCTGCTTTTGCTCGGCGGAATTATCGTGACGCTGGTCATGGACCCTTTTCTCTCCCTCGTCATGCTGGCGGTGCTTCCCGTCATTTTTGCGGTGGTGTATTTCGTTTCCCTTTGGGGAGTGCGGCTTTATAAAAACGTTCAGAAATCGGTGGACGGCATGATCCGCGTCGTGAGAGAGGATTCCCAAGGGATTCGGGTCATCAAAGCCCTGTCCCGCGTGGAACGCGAACATCAGCGCTACGACAAGGTGAATAAAAAGCTCGTTTCGGACGAAAAAAAGGCGAATCTCACGCTCGGATTCGTCAATCCCGTCATGAACCTTTTAATGAATCTCGGAATTACGTTCGTTGTACTGCTCGGCGCCTATCGCGTGATGGGAAGAAAGACCGACCCCGGAGTAATTATCGCCTTTACGCAGTATTTCACCATGATTTCCACGGCTACGCTCTCTATCACCCGCATTTTTATGATGTATACGAGAAGCACGGCCTCCGCGGCGAGAATCCAACAGGTTGTGGACGCGCCGAGGGAATTGACGGCGCTATCCGAAGCGGATTATCCGATTAAAGAAGAAAACGGGTATATCGTATTCGAAAACGTATCTTTTTCCTACGGAGGAAAGGGCAATCACCTCAAAAACATCTCTTTTTCTCTGCCGCGGGGTCAGACGCTGGGCATTATCGGAGGAACGGGAAGCGGAAAAACGACGCTCATCAACCTTTTGATGCGGATTTACGATATAAATTCCGGCTCGATACGAATCGGGGGACGAGATATTCGTACCTTTGAAGGCGGGGAACTGCATCGAAAATTCGGCATCGCCATGCAGAATGATTTTCTGTATTCGGACACCATAGAGGAAAATATCCGTTTCGGCAGGGAATTATCTCACGAAGACATCGTCCGCGCGGCAAAAATCGCGCAGGCGGACGAATTTATTTCCGCCTCCTCCGACGGATATTCCCGCATTCTCTCTCCCAAAGCGACAAATCTTTCGGGCGGGCAGAAGCAGAGGCTTCTGATTGCAAGAGCTTTGGCGTCAAGGCCGCAGATCCTCATTTTGGACGACTCTTCCTCCGCCCTCGATTACCGCACCGATTCCAACCTTCGCGCTGCCATCGCGCAAAATCTCGAAAATACCACGCTCATCGTCGTGGCGCAGAGAGTCAGCTCCGTCATGAACTGCGACCTCATTTTGGTGTTGGACGAAGGCGAAATCATCGGCATGGGAAAACATGCACAGCTTTTGGAGAATTGTCCCGTATATCGGGAAATCAGCAATTCGCAGATGGGAGGGAGCTTCGTTGAATAAAATCATTCGTTCGCACAAAGGAGAAACTTCATTGAAGAAAGCCATTCGTTCCCAAAAACCGAAAAACGGCCGTGTATTTCTCCGCCTTCTCGGATATATGTTCAAATTCTGGCCCTTAACCTTGACGGGAATTGTCTTTTCTCTCCTCTCCAACTATCTCGCTCTGCTCGGCCCCCGTTATCTCGGCGCGGCAATCGACGCCATCTCGGATAAGAACGGCGTACAGATGGACGTCGTAATGTTCAATTTTTGGCGCATGCTGCTCTGCTACGTCATCTCGGCTGTCCTCGCCTATCTCCTCACCGTGGTCATGGTTCATCTCAGTCAGAAAATCACCTATCGAATGAGGAAACAGCTCTTTGAAAATCTCACCGTCCTGCCCGTCTCCTATTTCGATACGCACACCACGGGAGACATCATCAGTCGTATTTCCTACGACATCGATACGGTCAATGCCACGCTGTCCACCGACCTCGTTCAAGTGCTCACCAGCATCTATTCCGTCCTCGGTTCGCTGTATTTCATGTTCGTCATTTCAAAGCCCCTTATTCTCATCTTTGCAGTCACCGTACCCATTTCCGTCATTTTCACCAAAATCAAGGCGAAAAAAATCCAGCCGCTCTTCCGGAAACGGTCGAGAAAGCTGGGAGAAATGAACGGTTTTGCCGAAGAAATGCTGTCGGGAGCAAAGACGATCAACGCCTACGATCAAGCGGAAAACGTCACCGAGAAATTCGACGAACGAAACAGAGCCGCCGTGGATTCCTACTATGACGCGGAATATTACGGAGCCATGATAGGCCCTTCCGTCAACTTCATTAATAACCTTTCTCTCTCCCTCATCATGATTTTCGGCGGAGTTCTCTACCTGCTTTCCCAAAACGGCACCGTGGCCGCGGGAACGATATGGTTCATCACATTGGGCGGAGTTACGCAGTTCGTCATGTATTCGCGAAAATTTTCGGGCCCTATCAATGAGTTTGCCAATATCGTCAGCGAATTTCAATCCGCCTTTACCGCCGCCGAGCGAATTTTCCGTATCATCGACGAAAAACCCGAACCCGCCGACAAAAAAAACGCCGTAAAAATTTCCGATGCCGCGGGAGATGTGGAACTCAAAGACGTCGAATTCGGATACCTGCCCGAAAAAATCGTCCTGCACGATCTTTCCCTTCACGCAAAGCCCGGACAGACGGTCGCCATCGTCGGGCCGACAGGTGCGGGAAAGACGACCATTATCAACCTTTTGATGCGCTTTTACGACGTAAATTCGGGAGAAATTTTCGTGGATAAAAACGAAATCCGAGATATTGTGCGGGACAGTCTCCGAAACAATTATACCATGGTTCTCCAAGACACCTGGCTATTTTACGGAACGATCCGCGAAAACATCACTTACGGCAGGGACGACGCTACCTTTGAAGACGTCGTCGCCGCCGCAAAGGCCGCAAAAATTCATTCCTACATCGAACGGCTTCCAGACGGTTACGATACCTTGCTCTCCGATGACGGCGTCAATATCTCCAAAGGGCAAAAACAACTCATCACCATCGCGAGAGCAATGCTCCCCAAAAGCAAAATGCTCATTCTCGACGAGGCGACCTCCAACGTCGATTCCCGCACGGAAATTCAGATCCAGGACGCCATGTCCGAACTGATGAAGGGCAGAACCTGTTTCGTCATCGCACACCGCTTATCTACGATTCAAAACGCCGACGTTATTCTCGTCGTAAAGGACGGCAATGTAATAGAACAGGGAAACCACGAAGAGCTCCTTCGGCAAAACGGATTTTATTCCGCTCTCTATAATTCGCAATTCTCCTGACAACCACTAAATTTTATAAAACTTACTTCTATGAAGGAGCCGAATGTAAAGCATTCGGCTCCTCCTATTTTTCCAAAAAAAAGAACGACGCACGAGAAATTGCTTTCCCGTGTATCGTTCCTTAAACCAATGATTTTTTTGTGTGCGCCGCTCAAATTGTTTCGGGGAGTCCTTCTCTTACTCCCGAAAAAATGTTTCTGACTGTATTATATCAGGTCTTTTGACTTATGTCAAGCCAAAAAAGCCAAAATTTGGTAAAATGGTAAATGGGTAAGTATAAACTTGTGCTTTTGAGCAGAAAAAAGTTTTTATCCGTTTGCGAATGATGACATACAGTGAAATTATCAAACAACTGATGATCGAGCGGGATTTGAGCCAAGAAAAATTAGCGCGGATTCTCAGTGTCAATCAAACCACGGTAGGACAATGGCTAAACGGGAAGAAAAAGCCATCCTACGACAATATTCTGGCGTTTTATACGCATTTCGGCATTACGCCAAACGAATTTTTCGGAATTGACGAAGGCTGAAAGCGCGAAACACGCCGGAATTTTCGCATGCAATCACGTTTTCGACAAACAAAAACCCTGTCCTTTATTTCATAGGGTAAAAGCAAGGATAATCAAACAGTCCTTGCTTTTTTATTTTGTTTATGATATAATACAACTATAATAAGCAGTAATTTAACGGAGATTCTTAATGATATTTCATTCATTCAAAAATCAAAATGCAAGAAGGACGTTTGGCGGTTCTGCATTTATAGAAATACAGTATTGTACTCAAAAATCGGGAACTGAACTTAAAAAAATTGTTAATACGTCTAGACACTGGATAGACAATTCTCTTTATATTTATTTTGATGATATTGACTCTTTCTTTGCTAATTATAAAAAGATATTTTACGAGGGAACTTATCAAAATTTACATAGCGGAGAAGTTGATATTTTTGGAATAAATTATTATTCATCTGAGCAATTAAAAAATATTTTATTTAAAATCGAAGAGCAAAAACCATTAGATTATATGGTAATTTTGGAATGGTTAAAGAATGGGGAAAATTTTAACGGTTTTTACATTTTAGGAATATAAACTTCAATTTATCGTTTTAACTGTTAACAAAATATAACCCACTACACTACGCTTCGCTCACGAAGTGCAGTGTAGTGGGTTATTACTCCCTATGGCACCCCTTTTCAGAACGGGGTTTTAGTCTGTCTATAAAAATCTCAAAAGGCTTCCCTACGGCGTTATTGCGTTACGACGACTTGGGCATAACGCAAAACTTTATCTCCGCGTTTATAGCCCTTGACATAAACCTGTTTGACGATACCGCTCTCTTCGCCCTCTTCGGGAGGAACGGCCATAATCGCTTCCGCAACGGAGGCGTCAAAGAGTTGCCCCGCGGGATCGAGCTCCTCTACATTTTCGCTTTCCAAGACCTTTTTATAGCTTTTCAGCACCATTTCGATCCCCTCTTTTGTCTTTTCGTCCTGACAGGCGGAAAGCGCGCGCTCTAAATTATCTCCGATCGCAAACAGGGAAGAGACTACATCATTTCGTCCCTCCGTATATTTCCTTGCAGATTCCTCGCGGGTACGGCGGCGATAATTTTCATACTCCGCCGATACGGAATACCATTTACGCTTCAAGTCTTCCGCCTCCGCTTTGAGTTTTTCGATCTCCTCTTTGGCTTTTTGAAGTTCCTTTCGGCAATGGCCCTTCTCGTGACCGCCCTTGCACTCCTTTTCTTCGCCTTCCTTTTCGCACTGCTCCGCGGGTGCGTTGCAGCCCTCCTGTTTCTTTTCAGACTCGTTTTCGCAATTTTCTTCCGCCTTTTCTTCGGCGGGAGCGGCTGACATGTTTTTTTCCGCTTTTCCTTCGCAATTACATTTCTTTTCGTTTTCGCTGTTATCCATGATACTCACCCGATGTTTTCTTACTTTCCGCCGCACCGCTTCGACGATACGACGCTATTTTATTTATAAAGCAATTTTCCCTTTTTCAAACGCAAAGGGAACAAAAGTCGTTCATAATTCGAGATGCGCAAAATTTTCGCGCGAAGAACGGCGATAAAAAATCGCTTTCCGACCGATGACCGCCACGGGAATCGCCTCCAAGAGTTCCGCAACGTTTTCCGCAAGGTTGCGCGCGTCGTCGTCCGCCGTGGAGAGAATCGTCACCTTGATGAGTTCATGCGCTTCCAAAGCGTCCGACAGAGTCTTTAACAAATTATCCGTCACCCCGCCTTTCCCGATTTGCGTCACGGGCTGCAAATTCGACGCGAGAGAACGGAGTTTGCTCCGCTGTTTGCTCGTAATAGTATCGGCTGTAATAATCATAAAAATTTACCTCTTTTCCTTTTCTTTATTCAAACGGGTATTCCCGCATCGGCAGGACGAATGATATATCCCGAATCGTATATTATAACGCCGTCACGCTTTACCGTCACAATCTTCGCATTGAGACCTTCCAGCACGGGCGCCAGATTCCGCAAAACGCGGAAAAACTCCTTTTCGTCAAACACCATATAATCTTCGCAAATCCCCGAATGGGTAAAGACGAGCCCCGCCTGTTTCGCAAAAATAATCCGATTTTCCGGCAACGTAATCGGTTCCGGATATTCCTCGGCATGGGATATATACCAATCCAGCACTTCCTTCTTTCCGGAGCCGTAATCGTCCGTCCAAGACACAGGAAAATAGATATAAACATAGATGATCCCCAATCCTTCGAACAACGTATTATGCGGTTCGGGAAATTCGGGAAGGCATTCCGGACTCATTTCGGGACAAATCGTCGCCCAAGTCTGTACCTCTTCCTTAAAGGGCAGGGTCTCTATTTCCGACTCGTCTGCCCTGAGATACAGCGGCGCGGGAAAAGGAATTTCCCCTTCGTAAATATCTTCCGCCCGTCTCTCTATCAGTTCTGCCAGCTCCTCCGCAGTCACTTCCCGCTTGTCGGCGGGGAATTTTTCCGTGACGGCAATCGACGCGCTTCCCGCCAAGAGGACGTTCTCTCCCACATAATGGCAAAGATAACCGTACAGCGCCTTTTTTCGGAGCGCAGTCTTTTTCGGACTCCAAGACTCCGCGTCCTTTTCATAAAAAACAATCTCCGCTGCTCCCGTTTCCGCTTCTTCGGAAAAGAAAATCCGCGGCGGTTTTTTGAAATAATCGGGTCTCAAAGAAGGCTTATAAATCCCTTTCGGAAAATAGGGAAATACCGTCCAGCCTGCCGCCGACAGGGGAGAATCCTCCCGATTCGCCGTATCCGCAAGCATTTTCAATACCGGCCGCAAGCCCTGATAGGAATAGCTGTTTGCTCCCAGACAAATACAGTATTTATTTCCCGCGACACCGCCGTAGATTTCCAACGGCAAAAAGAAATTTTTTAAGCGGGAATTGATTTTCTCGGAGAATTTCTTCTGTTCGCCCTTATCGATCAACGAGGCAAGCTCGTTCGTCTCTTCGGCGAGAACCTCCCAAAGCCATTCCGCAAAACGGGAAAAAGAAGGAATATCCGTTTCGTCCTCGCGAGAATAACATACGCCCGCCAAAGAAATCTCCCTGTGATGTCCCGTCAAATCCTCCGAATTTCCACCATAGCGCCGACAACCAGCACAGCGCTTTTCCACCTGTTTTTTCAACAATTCGTCGTACTCTTCGCGGGTATACAAATTGACGGACACGGGAAAGATGCGGGAAGGTTCGAGTATTTCCAAAAATTCTTCGGACATGCTCTCCCGAATAAAATCGGGCGCCATGCAGTTTTCCTCTTTCAGCCGCACGACCTCCGTCCCCTTCAACCGTTTCACGTCCTCCGTGTCGGCACAATTTTCGGGCAGAAGATAATATTTATAATCGTAAAAAAACGCTCTCAGTCCCTTTTCCATGAAATCCTTTACCTTTGTGAATAAACCGCCTTACAAATTTTTGACAAAACAAACGATGCGGTTCGCCTCGTAAAATCCCGCGCCTGAATGAAAGGACAGTCCTTCGGCATTATCCAACTCCGTGTCGCTGGCAAATTCCTTACAACCCTGCTCTTTCGCCCATTCTTCGCATGCCGTAAGCAACACCCTCCCGATACCGCGGCGGCGAAATTTTCCCAAAACAAAAATTCCTTCAAGATAACCGACCGCTCCGCCGTGCGTCCCTTCCACGTAATCTGTTCGGATTCCGCATTGAGCGAACGCCACGGGATTACCTTCCTCCATCCAAAGAAAAACCATACCTCCGCTTTCGATAAAAGACAAAAGTTCTTCTTCCAGCTCTTCCCTTGAATGATGGGGCCAAAGCATTCCCGCAAGCTCCGCCGCGACGGGAACATCTTCTTTTTCTGCAATTTTCAACATGGTTTTTCCTCCGAAATTTATAAAAAGAGCAGGCGAAAGCGGGGATTTTTAATCCGCAAAAAACGGCGTTTTATGGTGCGAGACAACAGCGACAGACCCTCCCGAATCAAATGCGGGAAAAATGCTTCCGAAATCCAAATTACGGGATAAAATCGAATTCCACTTCTCCGATAGAAACGGTATCGCCTTCTTTACATCCCATTTCCGTCAGTTTTTTGATGACGCCGCGGAGCCTCAATACTTTCTGAAAATACAGCATAGAATCGGGATTATTCAGAACGACGTTACGGCACAGCATATCCACCAGCCCGCCGACCACGACGAAGGCGCCGTTCTCGTCCCGATAAATATCGAAATCCAAATTATCGTTTGCCGTATACTCGAATTCTTCTTCCGGTCGAACGGGTTCCACCGGGGGCAGGTCTTTGAGAATCTCGAAAATTCCCTCGACGAGCTCCCGCGTTCCCTCGCCCGAAACCGCGGTGACGGGAAAGATCTTATATTTGCGCCCGAACTTTTTCTCAAACGCTTTGAGATTCTCCTCCGCGCCGAAAATATCGCATTTATTGCAGACGACGATTTGCGGAAGAGCGCTGAGTTTCTCGCTGTATTCTTTAAGTTCGCCGTTGATTTTCAAAAAGTCGTCAACGGGATCCCTGCCTTCGCAGCCCGAAATATCCACTACGTGGCAAAGCATACGCGTGCGTTCGATATGGCGCAGGAAGTCGTGCCCCAATCCCGCGCCCTCGGCGGCTCCCTCTATCAAGCCGGGAATGTCCGCCGCGATAAAGGATTTATCGTAATAGCGCACCACCCCGAGATTGGGAGAAAGCGTAGTAAAATGATAATTGGCGATTTTAGGCTTGGCTGCGGAAATTTTACTCAGAAGCGTACTTTTCCCAACATTGGGGAAGCCCACCAATCCCACGTCGGCAATCACTTTCATTTCGAGGACGACGTAATGCTGTTTGACTTTTTCTCCCTTCTGCGCAAAATTGGGGGCGTGCCTTCTCGCGGTCGTAAAACGAACGTTGCCTTTTCCTCCGTTCCCGCCGCGGGCGACGAGAATTTCCTGTCCGTCCTCGAATACGTCGCAGATCAGCCTGTCCGTCTCCGCATCGCGCACCAGCGTTCCCAAAGGAACTTTGATATAGACATTCTTTCCGCCCTTTCCCGCACACTGATTCGTGCCGCCCTGTTCCCCGTCTTCGGCAAAAAATTTCCAGGTAAAGCGGAAGGAAAACAAATCGTTCATGTCCTTATCGCCCACGAAATACACGTTTCCGCCGCGGCCGCCGTCGCCCCCGTCCGGACCGCACGCGGGTTTGCCCTTAAATGCCTTGAAGGAATTCATTCCGTCGCCGCCGTCGCCGGCTTTGATAAGGATTTTTACTTTATCCGTAAATTCGCCGTTTGCCATAATTATCCTCAAATATCGTACAAAATTTCTCTATTCAGTATATCAAAAAATGCGGAAAAAAGCAATGATTTGCGCTTCCCTTTCCGAAAAACCTTTTTTATCGCCCCAAAGCCGCTTTTTTCCCGTAAAATAAAATTTCCCTTTCAAAACGTCTCTCCGTCTGCCTTTTCTTTCGGAACGTCCGTCTCTTTTCCGCGCATATAATACAGTAAGCCGAAGCCCGTACGGCGGACATTTCGCCGCAGCTTCGGCCGAATTACCGAAAAAAGGACTTTTCACCTATGATTAAAAATCTCGAAAACCTTATCAAACTTCAATGCTTCGGACAAAATTCTTACGGCTCTTGCGGCGGCTGCACTCCTTGCTTCATACCCTGTCCGCCGCCCTGTCCGCCCCGTTGTCCGATCGTCTATAAGACGATTACCCGAATTATCAATCCCGCTCCTACACCGACCCCGACGCCCACGCCGACCGTAACCCCTCAATATGCCTATATTTATAATACTGCGGCCGAAACGGTAGGCGCAAGTTCCCCTGTCACTTTTGCGGAAAACGGACAGCTTTCTTCCGGAATCACGCACACGGCGGGAAGCAATACCGTAACTTTGACGGAAGCAGGAACTTATGACATCCGCTACACGGTGACAGGTACGGCCGCCAATCAATTTTATCTCGCCCTGAACGGTACGGAAGTTCCCGGCTCCCTCTACGGCAGTATGCCGGAAACGACGGGAGATGCTCGACTCACGACTGTCGGTTCCGCCATCATAACCGCCGCCGCAAACGATACGCTCACTCTCGTCAACAATTCCGCGACAGCCGTACCCCTTGCCACGCAGACAGGCGGAACGGGAGCGAACGTCAACGCTTCCATGACGATCGTAAAACTCGCCTGACGCATTTATCGCAATTATTTCCTCTCTTTATGCTCACCCGTTTCTTCCGAAACGGGTGAGCACTTTTATTTTTTGCCGCCGAAATTGTCGAAGAATTGATATTTTTCCCATTTATAACCTTACGCCGCCGCGTTTTCCCACGAGCGTTACCGATTGTAAGATTCCCGTAGTAATCAGATGTTTTTCTGCCGACGCATTATTTTTCAAAGCGTCCTCAATCAGATCGGTAAAGAGATTTTTCGCATCGGATACCCGCTCGCAGAATAAATAATACGCGAGCGAACCGGGAACCGTATTGACTTCGCCCAAATAAAGTTCCCCTTCCGAGAGAAGAAAATCCATGCGGACGATACCTTTCAGATTCATTCTCTTATACAGTGTGCGGGTATAAGACTGTCTCTTATACACATCTCCGAGCCCACGAGACGGA
>ENA-OYXS01000030-OYXS01000030.1-human-gut-metagenome-genome-assembly--contig:-NODE-30-length-67432-cov-19.891580_pt1 | contig 67432 bp, 68 predicted proteins | sample MGYA00243240_ERZ653429 | MGnify/ENA primary metagenome ERZ653429 (study PRJEB26926, sample SAMN06164958) | human gut metagenome | biome: ENVO:00009003; feature: ENVO:2100002; material: ENVO:00002003... | reverse complement strand
TTATGCGATCGTCGGCAGCGTCAGATGTGTATAAGAGACAGTTATACAAGTACCTTGTATTACAAAGTACCTTACATTAATATTATTTAAGAAATAAGTATCCAAAACTGTTGCATATACTATGCCTGCCATCTTTACAGATAATCTTCTAATATGTTATAAATATCTATATAATAGAATCTATTTGTAGTAAAGTATATTATATTTGCATCAGATTAATATAAACACAACAAATATGTTTACTATCAGAAAAGCAACAAGCACCGATTGTGAATTGATTCACAAACTGGCATGGCAGATATTTCCCGAAACTTATAAGGAAATACTATCAAAGGAACAAACTGAATATATGATGGAATGGATGTACTCCATAGAAAATATCCGTAAACAAATGGAGGAAGAAGAACATGTTTACTTTATAGCCTACGAAGAGTGCGAAGCAGCAGGTTATGTATCCATACAACCACAAGGCAAAGATTTATTCCACTTACAAAAGATTTATGTACTCCCCTATTATCAGGGGGCGCACTGTGGGAGTTTCCTGTTTCGCGAAGCTGTAAAATATATAAAAGAGATACATCCGGAACCATGTATGCTGGAGTTAAACGTAAACCGCAATAATAAAGCACTGCACTTTTACGAACACATGGGGATGAAGAAACTAAGAGAAGGAGATTTTCCGATTGGAAACGGATATTACATGAATGATTATATAATGGGAAAGGAAATATGAGGACAGTAATTAGTGGCTGGTGATTAATGATTAGTATGGCTGCGCTATCATCTTGCACAGTTTCCGCTTAATCATTAATCACCAACTATTAATCACTAATTATTATTTTGCCACTCTCTCCAGCCACTTAACCATAGAGAGCATTACAATCATAGAAGCACCTGTTGCACCTACAAAGACTAACCAGCATGCCCAAATTGGAACGGTAGTATACAGAATACCTCCAATGAAAAGCAGTGAGTTGCCTACTGCAGTTGCTGCCAACCAACAACCCTGCATCAGACCTTGCAAATGAGGAGGAGCCACTTTGGATACGAAAGACAATCCCAACGGCGAGATAAACAATTCGGCAACCGTAAGAATGAAGTACAAACCAATCATAATCCATGGGGTCACACGAATCGCACTGATTTCAGCGGCACTCATAGTGCTCAACACATCCTTATCGGGCAAAGTAAATGAGAATATCATCAGGAATACGTACGCCAATGCTGCAATTCCCATACCGATAGCAATCTTCATCGGAGTAGAAGGCTCTTTGCCGGTCTTCTTCAAAGAGCCGAACAACCACATGATAAACGGAGTGAGGAATACAACAAAGAACGGGTTCACACATTGGAATATTTCTGCTCCCTTGATACGGGTAAAGCCAAGGTCGATATCTATTACGCTCAGATCTACATAGTCACGTGCAAAATATGTCAGCGAATAACCATTCTGATGGAATGACAACCAGAAAAAGATTACCACACCGAATACAGCAAACAATGCATAGATACGTTGTTTGATTTCAGCAGCACTCATTTTGATTTCTTCCTTACTTACAGTAGTATTCTGCTCTTTAGCTGCTGCAACCTTCTTTGCCGGATCGGGGAAACGTTTTTTATTAGCCAGATAGATTACCAATGAAATCAACATAGCGACAATCGCAGCCATGAAAGCGTATTGGAAACCACGATTAAACACATCCAGATAGTTGTTGACAAATGCGCCCATATCAGCCACATGGCTACCGTCGAGCGTAACTTTTTCTGCCAAAGATGTGAGATTCTCCATTGCCTGAGGAGCCATTTTATCACCTTCTTTAAGGAATTGGTGGCAAAGTTCGGGCAAGGTGGCATCATAATCGAAGTTGTTCACTTTCAGCCACCAGTTACGCACACCGATAGCAATCCATGGAGCAAAGAAGCCACCGATATTGATAAACATATAGAAAATCTGAAAACCGGAGTCACGCAAGCTCGAGTACTTAGGATCATCATACATCTGACCTACCAATGCCTGAAGATTTCCTTTGAACAAACCGTTACCGAACGCAATGACCAAAAGTCCAAAGCAAGTCAGTCCGAGATAAAGTCCCATGCTGGGAACAGGTGTGGGAGTGGGAATGGCAATAATAAGATAACCGACAGCCATCATCACTAAACCGGCCAAAATAGTGCCTTTAAAATTTTTTGTCTTGTCAGCAATGATACCGCCTGCTAATGCCAAAATATAAATAGATGCATAGAATGCGGAATAGATATATCCGGTTGTCGTTTCCGACAGTCCGAACTTCGCCGAGATAAACAGTGTAAGGATTGCCATCATAATATAGAAGCCGAAACGCTCTCCCATATTAGCCAAAGCGGCAGCAATCAATCCATTAGGGTGTTTGCTAAACATAAAAATAAGTTTTTGTAAATTAGTAATTAGTATTGATTAATTTATATTTTTTGCAAATATATGCTTTTCGTCGAGATTTCCGGTAAGAAAACAGAATATCTCTTGGCAAAACCTAACCTTTATGCCTCAAACAGGATGCAGACTTGGGCATGAACTTCTTTTATCAGATCTTCCGGATTGAGTTTGAGCTGCAGGCCACGTTGCCCCGCACTTATATAAATATAAGGGAACTGCAGGCAAGTTTCGTGAACATAGGTAGGAAAAGCTTTTTTCATGCCGATAGGCGAACAGCCGCCACGAATATATCCCGTTAATGGAAGCAATTCTTTCATCGGGATGAGATCGCATTTCTTGTTACCGGAAACTTTCGCGGCCAACTTCAAATCAACCTCGTGTTCGCCGGGGATGACGCACACAAAATAACCAGTCCTGTCACCATGCAATATCAAGGTCTTAAAGACCTGCTCTATGTCCTCTCCCAAGCTGGCGGCAACATGTACAGCGCTCAGATCTTTTTCATCCACTTCATACGGAATAAGTTCATAAGCAATTTTTGCCTTATCAAGCAGCCGGGCTACATTCGTTTTATTAATTTTCATTTCCTTATTTACAAACTATAAACTACGAATGAGCAAAAATCTTTTTCATCGTAGATTAATTATTTTTCCTCTTAAGATATTCAAATATGAAGTTCTTCTTTCAAGAACTTCGGAGTATATCCCTTCGTGCTCTTTGCCACTTCTTCGGGTGTACCGCAAGAAAGGAGTTCTCCCCCGCCCTTACCGCCTTCCGGTCCCATATCTATGATATAGTCTGCCATTTTGATAACGTCAAGATTATGCTCGATAACAACGACCGTATTGCCCTTATCGACCAACTTGTTCAGCACATTCATCAGCACGCGGATATCCTCAAAGTGCAGTCCGGTGGTAGGCTCATCAAGAATATAGAGCGTCTTGCCTGTATCCCGCTTGGAAAGTTCGGTGGCAAGCTTCACACGTTGGCTTTCGCCACCGGAAAGCGTGGTAGAAGACTGTCCCAGTTTTATATAACCCAGTCCCACCTCTTGAATTACCTTTATCTTATTCAGAATCTGAGGCACGTTTTCAAAAAATTCCACCGCGCGGTTAATTGTCATATCCAGCACATCGGCAATAGACTTCCCTTTGAAGCGCACTTCCAGGGTTTCCCGATTGTAGCGTTTGCCATGGCAGACCTCACAAGGAACATACACGTCGGGCAGGAAGTTCATTTCAATAGTTTTATAACCATTGCCCTGACAGGCTTCGCAACGCCCCCCACTGACATTGAACGAGAAGCGTCCCGCCTTGTAACCGCGAATTTTAGCTTCGGGCAGACCGACAAACAAGTTACGGATGTCCGAAAAGACTCCGGTATAAGTGGCGGGATTGGAACGCGGAGTACGCCCCAACGGAGACTGATCCACATTTACCACCTTATCTATATACTCTAATCCTTCAATACTATCGTACTCCAAAGGGTCTTGAAGAGAGCGATAAAACTTCTGTGAAAGAATGGGTTGAAGTGTCTCATTAATCAGCGTAGACTTACCGCTGCCCGATACACCGGTCACACAAATCAATTTGCCAAGCGGGAACTCCACATCTACATTCTTCAGGTTATTGCCTTTGGCGCCACGCAACCAAAGACTATGACCGTTACCTTTGCGTCGTTCGGCAGGCACTTCGATGGCACGTTCGCCGTTCAGATATTGGGAAGTCAGCGTATGCGTCTGCAACATCTTTCCCGGAGTACCGGCAAAGACAACCTCTCCGCCCAACCGGCCCGCTTTAGGCCCCATATCAATAACATAATCGGCAGCAAGCATCATATCCTTATCATGCTCCACCACGATAACAGAGTTGCCCATATCGCGCAGCTCTTTCAGTGAATGAATAAGCCGCAGATTATCGCGTTGATGCAATCCGATACTGGGTTCATCCAAGATATACAGAACGTTGACCAACTGCGAGCCTATCTGTGTGGCCAGCCGGATGCGCTGGCTTTCGCCGCCGGAAAGACTGACGGCACTACGGTCCAATGACAAATAATCCAATCCCACATCCAGCAGGAATTTTAGACGGGTACGGATTTCCTTTAATATTTCGACAGCAATCTGTTGCTGCTTATTGCTGAGAAATTGGTCTACGTTCATCAACCAGTCATACAGCTCATTGATGTCCATTGTGGAGAGTTCGTAGATGTTTTTATCATGGATGCGGTATGACAAAGCCTCTTTATTCAGTTTCGCTCCATGACACTCCGGACAAACAGCTGTCTTGGCAAACTGTTCTGCCCATTTCTGCGCTGTGGCAGACGCGTCTTTTTCCTGCAACATCTGAATGTACTTCACTACCCCCTCGAAAGTAACGAAATAATCGGATGAAGTACCAATGAGCGAACTCTTTATCTTTATGCGTTCATCCGAACCATACAGAATCTCATCTATGGCATCATCCGGAAGTTCCTTGACAGGAGTTTTCAACGTGGCTTCATATTTCTCCAGCAATGCGGTAATCTGCCAAAATATCATACTGTTCTTGGCTTTTCCCAAAGGTATAACAGCTCCCTCACTTATGGAAAGCTCACGATCCGGGATAACCTTGTCTATATCAATCTGATTCACCACACCCAGTCCTTTACATTTGGGACAGGCTCCCTGCGGAGAGTTGAAAGAAAAGTTATGAGGAGCAGGTTCGCGGTAAGACAACCCGGTTACAGGGCACATCAGGCGTTTACTATAATGGCGCACACTTTCATCTTGCACATCAAGAATCATCAGCAGTCCGTCTCCCTGACGCATGGCAGTGGCAACGCTGTTCTTCAAACGAGTGTCGTCTTTATCTGCCACAACCAGCTTGTCAATCACCACTTCTACATCATGATTCTTGTAGCGGTCCAGCTTCATGCCGGGAAGAGCCTCACGCACCTCACCGTCTACGCGGACATAGAGATAACCTTTCTTCCGGACTTGCTCGAACAATTCCTTATAATGTCCTTTACGGCTACGTACCAACGGAGCAAGAATATAAATACGTTTTCCTTTATAATCATTCAGAATAAGATCAAGGATTTGCTCTTCGGTGTATTTCACCATTTTCTCACCGGAAACATAAGAATAAGCCTCACCGGCACGAGCGTACAGCAGGCGAAGATAATCGTATATTTCCGTTGTCGTACCTACGGTGGAACGCGGATTTTTATTGGTTGTCTTCTGCTCAATGGAAATCACCGGACTCAAGCCTGTAATCTTGTCTACATCAGGACGTTCCAGATTCCCCAGGAAGTTACGGGCATAAGCGGAAAAGGTTTCAATATACCGACGTTGGCCTTCAGCAAATATCGTATCGAATGCTAAAGATGACTTGCCACTTCCACTCAACCCGGTGATGACCGTTAGGCTATTACGGGGAATTTCAGCATCAATGTCCTTCAAATTATGTACACGCGCTCCGTATACATTGATATATTCTGTTTCTTCTTGCATATTTTAATTAATGAATTTGTGCAAAAATAAAGGTTTCCGGCCGAATATCAGCCGAAAAGACATATTTTTCGGTTTTGAAATGCACAATATTATTTCTTAACGCAATCCTTTGGTTAAAATAGGACAATATTACTAACTTTGCAGCTACTTTGGGAAATTGTAAACATAAACCAACGATTACTGAATGAAAACTATCAATCGTATTTTCTGCTCCTTGCTGCTTGCCGGTGCATGTAGTTTCGGTGTAAACGCACAAGAAAACCAATCTTATTTTCTGCATACAATAGAAAAAGGTCAGAGCCTATATTCCATTGCCAGCATGTATAACATCAGCCAGGCAGACATAGTGAAACTAAATCCGGGAAGTGATGACAAGATATACGTAGGACGCACCTTACGTATTCCACGTACGGATGCCAATTCACAGAAAGAAACTTTCCACACCATAGAATCCGGTGAAACCCTTTACCGGCTTACCGTAAAATACAATGTCTCGGCGAAAGACATATGCGACGCCAATCCCGGACTGAGCGCAGAGAACTTCCGCATCGGGCAGGTTATCCGGATTCCATCCTCTACGGACGCGGCTACTGCCACAACGAACAACACCGAACTTTCCGCTACATCTCCCACCGGAAACACATCTGTCCAAGCTCCGGTGCAATCACGTTGCCGCGATATGCACAAGGTGAAACGGAAAGAAACCGTATTCAGCATCAGCCGGAAGTATGGCATTACGGAAGCTGAGCTCATTGCCGCCAATCCGGAATTGCAGGGGGAAAATAAAATAAAGAAAGGTTCATTTCTCTGTATCCCCTATCCTTCCACCCAGATACAGCAAAATACGCATCCTCAAGCGACAGCGCCAAGCGACAGTGAATTGTTCAGTGAGAACAAAAAGAGCAACGAGCGTATCAATGTTATCAAGGCAGCTGTTATTCTTCCGTTTTTATCTGACGGAGCAAGCAAAAGCGAATCTGCAAAAATGGTGGAATATTATGAAGGTTTCCTCATGGCAGTAGACAGTTTGAAGCGCACAGGCACTTCTATTGATCTTTTTACATACAGTACAGGCCCTTCCACCTCATCTCTGAATTCCATACTTGGCAAAAACGAGATGAAAGACATGGATATCATTTTCGGCCCGTTGCACCAACAGCATATCAAGCCGCTGGCCGATTTTGCCGACAAGCATGATATACGCTTGGTGATACCGTTTACATCCAAGGATAATACTGTATTCCGCAATCCGTCGGTATATCAGATCAATACTCCCCAATCCTACCTTTACTCGGAAGTGTACGACCATTTTGTCCGCCAGTTCCCCAACGCCAATGTTATCTTTATTGAAGCCAGTCAGGACACTAAAGACAAAGCGGAGTTCATAAAAGGACTGAAAGAGGAATTGCGCAACCGTTCCATACCCACAAAATCATTGAAGGAGGATGCTACCGTAGAGTCTATGAAAGCCGTATTACACAACGATCGCGAGAATATTTTTATCCCCACTTCGGGAAGCAATATTACCCTAATCAAAATACTGCCGCAATTGACATTGCTGGTGCGCGAACAGCCTGACAGTCGTGTACATCTCTTCGGCTATCCGGAATGGCAGACGTACACCAAAGATCACCTTGAAGCATTCTTTGAGCTGGATACTTACTTCTATTCCTCTTTCTATACGAACAACCTGCTGCCGGCAGCCATAACCTTCACAAAGAGTTATCGCAAATGGTATGGAAAAGAGATGGACGAGCGTTATCCGAAGTTCGGCATGCTGGGGTTCGATACCGGCTATTTCTTCCTCAAAGGCCTATCCAGATATGGTTCGGGACTTGAAAAGAACTTGGATAAAATGGACCTTGTCCCTATTCAGACCGGCTTCAAGTTCCAACGTGTCAACAACTGGGGCGGCTTCATCAACCGGAAAGTATTCTTTGTACGTTTCACCAAAAACTTTGAGCTGATAAAGCTTGATTTCGATTAAAGACGATTTACAGCCATTCGATGACAAGCAACTCGTAAATTGCAATTTAAGAAAATGAGACTAAAAACAATTATAGGAACAGCACTTTTGGCAGGAACATGTGCCTTGCCGGCAAGCGCACAGATAGGCGAACAACGCCATAACTTTTCTGTGGGCATTAACGGCGGTATCAACCTGAATAGCGTAAGTTTCTCTCCCAGAGTCCGCCAGAATAACCTGATGGGTATCAATGGCGGACTGACAGCCCGTTATATTTCCGAAAAATACTTCAGTATGATATGCGGTGCACAGATTGAGTTAAATTTCTCGCAACATGGTTGGGATGAGTTTTATCAGGACTACCCCGAATTGCAATACACGCGTAAAATGAATTACATAGAAATTCCCTTCCTTGCGCATTTGGCTTTCGGCAAAGACAGGGGATTACAGTTTTTTGTTCATGCAGGTCCGCAGATAGGCTTTTTTCTTAGCGACAGTTACACAATAGGTGGCGATTGGGACAATTATACCGGAATAACCGTTGAGCAACACGATAAAGCCGTAGATAATAAGTTTGACTATGGTATCACAGGTGGAGCCGGTGTGGAGCTTCGTACTAAAATCGGGCACTTTTTGGTAGAAGGCCGATACTATTACGCTTTATCCGATTTTTACAGCAGTACAAAGAAAGACTACTTCTCCCGTTCGGCCCATGGGGTCATCACTGCAAAGATCACTTACTTATTCGATCTGAAGAAATAACAGTATAAACCTCTGACAATAATAAAAGCGGGACATGATTTAAAACCATGTCCCGCTTTTATTGTATATATCCGTTTCTTATCGAAACAGTTTTTATTATCTTAATCTGTCTGCCGCTTTCACCATCAGTTCATCCCGATAGATGGAACGGAAAGCCAAATAGTTCAGTATGATACATACAGCCGGAAGGCACAAAGCCCAACCTAATTGGAAGCTCGTTACATTCAAATCTTCTTTCAAAATGAACACAAATACCACGAAAGCAATGTAATAACCAATCAGCAGAAGGCTGCCAAAGATAGTCATACGGACTTGCAACATACGGTTACGGAATAGGAAAATAGTGCACAATGAGATAATCGCACTCAATAAAAGAATACCGAACAATCCCCATGTAGACTGAAAGCCACCATCGGCCAAAGTCACTCCCAACGGTTTGAAAACATGAGCCACTATCCCGTCCGAACCAATAAACTCTCCCGCCGGCAAACAAAGAGTTACAACCAGAAGGACAGTTACCAATAACAAATAAACGGATTGAATACGTTGTATCATTACTGCAATTTTTCTTTTTCCTTAGAAGGATTACGATAGTACACCTTACCCTCAAGATATTCCTGAGTAGCAATCAAAGTAGGTTTCGGCAACTTCTCATAATAACGGGAGATTTCAATCTGTTCGCGATTTTCAAACACTTCTTCAAGGTTGTCATTATAGGAAGCAAATTCCGCCAACTTCTTAGAAAGATCATTTTTAATTTCAACACTGATCTGATTGGCACGCTTACCAATAATCGCTACGGTTTCATATACATTACCTGTATCTTCACACAATTCCATCATGTCACGAGTAACCGTAGTAGTAGGAGCATTTGTCTTTCTGTAATCCATAATTTTTATCTAAATTAATTTTATTCTATAACAATAATATTCTCTTTATCTGTCAATCTTTCAATATTTTCTGCGCTTCTTTAAAGATACGGTCGGCATCTTTCATATATTTACTTTCAGGGAATTCATTCTTAAAAGCATAATATTCATCTACTGCTTCGCGATAGCGTTCCTCTCTTTTATCTTCCACACTGAATACCGCCATTTCATACTTGGCACGCAAGATGAGGATAGACAAATCCTCACGCATATTAGTATAAGGATAATCTTTCAAAGCGTTCTGCGCCGTAATGACGCAAGACTCATAATTATTTCCTAAGTAATTGCCCAAATTATAATAGAGCTTAGCAGAAAGATATTCTTTCATAACCAATTTGTCCTGCAAAGCAAAAATCATGTTTTGAGCTTCGTCTTTCTTTGCACTGTTCGGAAAATACTCCAAAAACATCTGTAATTGCTGGATTGCATTGTATGTACCGGACTGGTCCAAACGGGGTTCCGGCGTATCCAGATACAAAGCCTTTCCGGCATGAAAACGTGCCAGCTCGGTAAACGTACCACGCGGATACACATTGTAATATTGGGTGAATGTTTGAGCGGCAGTCTGATAATCATTCTGGTTATAATAACTCATACCCAGCATATAAAGTGATTCTTCAGCTTTGTCAGTACCTTTAAGAATGGCAATCAACTCGTTCAACAAAGTCGCAGCACGATTATACTGACCTTTTGCGAAGTAATTCTTTGCCGCTTCATACTTGTATTCGTAGTCTGTGCTTTTCAGCAACTTGTTGTATTCTCCACATGAGGAGAGCAGCAGTGCTGCAAGCAGAGTTATAAGGATGTTCTTCTTCATTACTTTTATTCAAATAATGCGCAAAGATAGAGGTTCATATCGAATTAAACAACGATACGCACCTTAATTTTTCAAAAACAAAGATGAAGAGGAATAATTTGGAGAACGAATGGGGAGAGAGAGTTTGATGTGTGTTTAGTGATTAATGATTAGGAGGCTATGCAACAAGAGAGCGCAATGCACTAATCATTAATCACTGATTTCTTTTTTACAGTTTATACAGATCGCTTGCAGCCAGCAGATCTACTTTTTTTTCCGTCAATACGCGAATACAGTTTTCCATATCGTTAGGACGGATAATGACATTGGCGGTCTGCCCATTGGCAAAAGAGTACATATATTCAATAAACACACCTTCATCGGACAGGCAGCGGAGAACTTTTGCCAATGAACCCGGGATATTGGGGCAACTGATTCCCACCACATCCGTTACATTGACAGCAAAATGATTATCCTTTAAAGCCTTATATGCTTTATCTGGTTCAGAGACAATGCCGCGAAGAATACCAAAATCAGCATTCTCGGCTATGCAAAGAGCAGAAAGGTTGACACCTTCTTTGGCAAGAACTTCCGTCACTTCCGTAAGGCGGCCTGACTTGTTCTCCAGAAAAATAGAAAGTTGTTTTGCTACCATAATATCTTGTTTTACAGTTTTCGGTTATCAATTACGCGTTTCGCTTTACCTACACTACGCTCGATGCTGCGCGGTTCCACCAACCGGACATCCACGCCCAAGCCTAATACGCTTTGCAAACGCGCTGTAAGTTTTTTCTTCAAGGCCAGCATCTTATTAATCTCATCAGAGTAATATTCCGGACGGACTTCCACTTGCAGTTCCATAGTATCCGTATTGTTCTTTCGATCGACAAGCAGCAGATAATGCGGTTCAAACTCAGGCATCTCAAGAATAACAGACTCAATCTGTGTGGGGAATACGTTTACACCGCGTATGATAAGCATATCATCACTACGTCCGAGGATGCGGTCCATGCGGACCAATGTACGCCCACAAGGACATTTGTCATAGTGCAAAGCCGTAAGGTCTTTAGTGCGATAGCGCAGCAAAGGCATTCCTTCTTTGGTGAGATGCGTAAACACCAATTCTCCTGTTTCGCCCGGTGCAACCGGCTCAAGCGTTTTCGGGTCTATGATTTCCGGGAAATAATGGTCTTCATTGAGATGCGTACCATGCTGGCACTCACATTCGTATCCTACACCGGGGCCGGCTATCTCGCTCAGCCCATAGATGTCATAAGCTTTTATTCCCAATTTCGTTTCAATGTCACGACGCATATTCTCTGTCCATGGCTCTGCCCCGAAAGCGCCGAACTTCAGTTTGAACTCTTCACGCGGAAAACCGGAGTCCTTAATGGCATCCGCCAGATACAGAGCATAAGAAGGCGTGCAACAAAGAACCGTCGAACCGAAATCATGCATCAGCGTTATTTGCTTCTCCGTATTACCGCTGGACATTGGAATTACGGAAGCACCGATATTTTCAGCACCGGCATGAGCACCCAGCCCGCCGGTAAAGAGCCCGTATCCGTATGATATCTGAAAAATATCCGAACTGCCGGCGCCATAAGCCGTAAAAGCGCGTGACAGACACTCCGACCAGGCCGAAAGGTCCTTACGCGTGTACCCCACCACAGTGGGCTTTCCGGTAGTACCGGAGGAGGCGTGGATACGAACTATCTGGCTCATAGGAACAGCGCAAAGTCCAAAAGGATAGTTATCCCTGAGATCGTATTTCGTAGTAAAAGGCAGTTTCACAATATCGTCAATGCTGTTGATGTCATCAGGAGTGATTCCCAATTCCTGCATTTTCTTGCGGTAGAAAGGAGTGTCATGATATACACGCTCCACAGTCTTTTTAAGACGAATGCTTTGGATTTTACGAAGGCTTTCGCGATCCATGCATTCGATACTCTCATTCCAAATCATGTTTTTGTTGTATTACATTAATGGTTGTTATTAATTTGATACCGCAAAGATATGTTTTACTTACGAATTCACAAATTTTCAACACAAAAAACTCCAATGTTTTTTAAAAGCCTGAAAAGTATTATATAATTACATAAGCGCCTTTATTCCAGACTTGCCGGCAATGACTCAAAGAAGGAGCCCCATTCAGTCAGGGACTGAAAGGCAATGACTCACTGACAGAAAGGCACTCAGTCAGTGAGTCATTGCCACCCTCGCAGGAGCATGTTCTGAGAGGGGTATGGAAGTGGTGGCACATCATAGTATTTTTTATATACATTTCATTCATTTTTCCGTTTTATGGAGCAAGGAGTTATGGGAGTAACCATGTTTTTCGATACATTAAGTTGCTTTATTTTCATACCTTTCCTATCTTTGCCCGACAATCCTGATGAAATGAACAAATTCGAGTTAACATCCGCCTATCACCCTACCGGTGACCAGCCGGAAGCAATTGCACAACTTACCGAAGGCGTGCGTGAGGGAGTTCACGCACAGACCTTACTTGGTGTAACAGGTTCCGGAAAAACGTTTACCATTGCCAACGTCATAGCCAACATCAACAAACCTACGCTCATATTGAGCCATAACAAGACGCTGGCAGCACAGTTGTACAGCGAGTTCAAAGGATTCTTTCCGAACAATGCGGTAGAATATTATGTGTCCTACTATGATTATTACCAGCCCGAAGCCTATCTTCCTTCCTCGGACACTTACATAGAAAAAGATCTTGCTATCAATGACGAAATCGACAAACTCCGGCTTGCCGCCACTTCCGCCCTGCTTTCCGGGCGCAAAGACGTGGTGGTAGTCTCTTCCGTATCATGTATTTACGGTATGGGAAATCCGGCAGACTTCTATAATAATGTAATCGAAGTGCAACAAGGAAAGAATTACAGTCGCAATGTATTTCTCCGACGACTTGTAGACAGCCTTTATGTCCGTAATGACATAGACCTGAACCGCGGCAACTTCCGCGTGAAAGGTGATACGGTAGACATCTACCTGGCCTATGCCGACAATCTTCTGCGCATCGTTTTTTGGGGAGATGAAATAGACAGCATCGAAGAGGTGGACCCGGTGAGTGGTGTTATGATAGCCCGGTTCGACGCCTATAAGATATATCCCGCCAACTTGTTTATGACAACCAAAGAAGCCACCTTGCGGGCTATCCATGAGATAGAAGACGACTTGCACAAACAAGTGCAATGGTTTGAGAACGAGGGGCGCCCTTTCGAAGCCAAACGCCTGCAGGAACGTGTAACTTACGATATGGAAATGATGCGCGAATTAGGCCATTGCTCAGGCATAGAAAACTATTCGCGCTATTTTGACGGACGTGCGGCAGGCACCCGTCCCTACTGCCTGCTGGATTTTTTCCCCGAGGATTTTCTCATAGTCATCGACGAAAGCCATGTGAGCGTTCCGCAGATACGTGCCATGTATGGCGGCGACCGCGCCCGAAAGACAAACTTGGTAGAATACGGTTTCCGGCTTCCCGCAGCAATGGACAACCGTCCGTTGAAGTTCGAGGAGTTTGAATCAATGGCAAAACAGGTTATATACGTCAGCGCCACACCTGCCGATTACGAACTGATGCAATCTGAAGGTATTGTTGTAGAGCAGGTAATCCGTCCGACCGGCTTGCTGGATCCCATTATCGAAGTACGCCCCAGCCACAACCAGATAGACGACTTAATGGAAGAAATTCAGTTGCGCATCGAACGCAACGAGCGCACGCTCATCACCACTCTGACCAAGCGCATGGCAGAAGAATTGACGGAATATCTTCTCAATAACAACGTGAAGTGCAACTATATCCATAGTGATGTGGATACACTGGAGCGCGTAAGGATTATGAGCGATTTACGCGAAGGCGAATATGACGTACTGGTCGGCGTCAATCTTCTACGTGAAGGACTGGACTTGCCGGAAGTATCCCTTGTTGCTATTCTGGATGCGGACAAGGAGGGATTCCTCCGTTCCCACCGTTCGCTGACGCAGACTGCCGGACGTGCCGCCCGCAACGTTAATGGCATGGTCATCATGTATGCCGACAAAATTACGGAAAGCATGCAACTGACCATCGACGAGACCAACCGCCGCCGCGAAAAGCAGCTGAAATACAACGAAGAACATGGCATCACGCCTCAACAAATCAAAAAAGCCAAAAGTCTCAACGTATTCGCCGGTACAGAAGGATTTGCCGAAAGTGGAACCAGAAAGGAAAAACTGTCAGGAAACGCGCCCCGTCCTTATGTGGAACAAGAGAGTACCTCCATGCTCGCCGCAGACCCTATTGTTCAGTACATGAGCCGCAACCAGCTTGAAAAGAGCATCGAGCGCACCAAGAAACTGATGCAGGAAGCTGCCAAGAAACTCGACTTCATCGAAGCGGCGCAATATCGTGATGAAGTGCTGAAAATGGAAGAACTGCTGAAAGAAAAAACAGAATAGAATCTAAAAAAGCGGTTTACACGAAACTGTTTGATACCACATTTGTTACTCCTTGTATATAAATCATTTAATCAACAAGATTATGAATACAAAAAGAGTAGCGGTAGCATTGGCAGTCTTAGCCGCCTTATTTTCCTCAGGCGTACAGCAAGCGGACGCATGCACGCGTGCCACTTACATCGGACCGGACAATATGGTTGTCACAGGTCGTACAATGGACTGGAAAGAAGATATAATGAGTAATATTTATGTCTTTCCCCGAGGGATACAAAGAGCCGGATACAATAAAGGCGAAACAGTGAAGTGGACTTCCAAATACGGCAGTATCATTGCAACAGGCTACGACATCGGTACGTGCGACGGCATGAACGAAAAAGGGTTGGTAGCCAGCCTTCTGTTCCTGCCCGAGTCTGTATATGATCGTCCCGAAGATACCCGTCCGACAATGGGCATCAGCATTTGGACGCAATACGTACTCGATAACTTCGCCACCGTACGCGAAGCCGTAGACGAACTGAAGAAAGAGACATTCCGAATCGATGCTCCCCAAATGCCAAACGGTTCGGCTTCCACCCTGCATCTGGCTATTACGGACGAAACGGGAAATACCGCTATCTTGGAATACCTGAACGGAGAGCTTAATATTCACGAAGGTAAAGAGTACCAGGTAATGACCAACTCACCCAGATATGAATACCAATTAGCCATTAACGATTACTGGAAAGAGGTCGGTGGATTGCAGATGTTGCCGGGAACCAACCGTTCCAGCGACCGTTTTGTACGCGCATCATTCTACATCCATGCCATTCCGCAGACGGCAGACGCAAAGATTGCAGTGCCCAGCGTATTGAGCGTGATGCGTACCGTATCCGTCCCGTTCGGAATTACCACACCGGACAAGCCTCATATCTCTTCCACCCGATGGCGTTCGGTCTCCAATCAGAAAGACAAAGTCTATTATTTTGAGTCAACTCTCACTCCTAACCTATTCTGGCTCGATTTGAAAAAAATAGATTTCAGCCCTAAAGCCGCTATAAAAAAACTATCGCTGACCAACGGAGAAATATATGCAGGAGATGCCGTAAAGGACTTGAAGGAAAGTCCTTCTTTTACTTTTTTATTCCAAACGCCTGTTCTCTGACAAAACCTCATAAAACTTTATTAAAGATATACATAAAGGACCGCACCTTACAGACAAATGAGGGCGGTCCTTTTCTGCATACCTGTTTTTCGCGTTATACTTAAGCCTTTCTCGTGATTTTTCCGTATGTTTGTAGTCAAACTTCAAAGCTGCATATCCACATGGAACTATTAGTATACAAAGCCTCAGCCGGTTCGGGAAAAACCTTCACGCTGGCTGTGGAATACATCAAACTTCTGATCCTTAATCCCCGCGCCTATCGGCAGATACTTGCCGTAACCTTCACCAATAAAGCTACGGCAGAAATGAAGGAACGCATTCTGACGCAACTTTATGGCATTTGGAAAGAAGATCCTGCATCAGACGCCTATCTGAAACGCATCAAAGAGGATTTGGCTTCCCCCCCCCTTTCCGACAAAGAACTGCGCCGGCGTGCAGGAATGGCATTGCAATATATGCTGCACGATTACAGCCGTTTCCGCGTGGAGACAATCGACTCCTTTTTCCAGTCCGTCATGCGCAACCTTGCCCGCGAACTGGAACTCAGTCCCAACCTGAATATTGAGTTAAACAATACCGATGTCCTGAGTGATGCCGTCGACAGTATGATTGAAAAGCTCACCCCTTCCTCACCCGTACTGGCATGGCTGCTGGACTATATCAACGAGCGCATTGCCGATGACAAACGCTGGAATGTCTCCAACGAAGTCAAAAGCTTCGGACGGAACATCTTTGATGAAAGTTACATAGAACGTGGCGAAGGACTTCGGCTCAAGCTCCGTTCTCCGGAAGCAATAAAACTCTACCGGGATGTATTGCGCGAAATGGAGACCGATGCATTGGAACAGATGAAAGGTTTCTACGACCAGTTTGAAGGCGAGTTGGACGGACATGCCCTCGTACCTGAAGATTTGAAAGGCGGTGCACGCGGCATAGGCAGCTATTTCCGCAAGTTGCGCGACGGACGGCTGTCAGACAAAGATGTCATGAATGTCACGTTGCAAAACAGCCTGGCAGATGCCAAGAACTGGGCTACCAAAACATCTTCGCGCAAGGACGACATTATCCGACTGGCAGAAACCAGCCTAATACCTTTACTCCAAGACGCAGAGCGGCTGCGTCCGCAAAAGAACCGTACGATAAACAGTTGCCGTCTCTCACTGCAACATCTCAACAAGCTGCAACTGCTCAATCACATCGATGAGGAAGTGCGCACATTGAACCGCGAGCACAACCGATTCCTGCTATCCGACACCAGCGCTTTACTGCATAAGTTAGTACATGAAGGCGATTCCTCTTTCGTATTTGAAAAAATAGGCGCCAATATCCGCAACGTAATGATAGATGAGTTTCAGGATACAAGCCGCATGCAGTGGGACAACTTCCGGCTACTGTTGCTCGAAGGACTTTCGCAAGGAGCAGACAGCCTTATTGTGGGTGATGTGAAACAATCCATTTACCGCTGGCGAAACGGTGACTGGGGAATATTGAACAGTCTGGGAAGCACCCGGTCTGAATCCCAACTCCCGTTCCCTTTCCCGGTACGCGTGAAAACTCTGAAGATCAACCGCCGAAGCGAAACAAATGTCATCAATTTCAACAACCGCCTGTTTACCGCCGCGGTAGACCATCTGAACACACTATACTTGGAGGAACTGAAAGAAGAATGCTTTCCCCTGAAAGAAGCCTACGCCGATGTTGCCCAGGAATCTCCTAAAACAGACAACAAGGGTTATGTCAAAGTCTCCTTCATAGAGCCTGATGAAGAACAGAGCTACGCCGAAAAAACCTTATCGGCTCTGGGTGAAGAAGTACAAAGGCTGCTTTCAGCAGGTGTGAAGCTGAACGATATCACCATCCTTGTGCGTAAGAACAAGAACATACCGTCTATTGCCGACTACTTCGACAAGGAGTTACATCTTCCCATTGTGTCGGACGAAGCGTTCCGTCTGGATGCCTCCCTTGCCATCTGCATGCTGATAGACGCCTTACGCTACCTGTCCAATCCGGAAGAAAAGATAGCAAGAGCTTCGTTAATCGCAAATTACAAACTGCAGACCAGCCATGAGCGAGGAACGGAAACCGGAAAGGCGGGAGGAAATCTTGCGGACTGGCACCAACTGCTGACTGCCGATGTGGCGACAGTGCTCCCAGCAGAATTTATCTCCCGCATGGATGAATTACGCCTGATGCCCTTATACGAACTGTTGGAAGAACTGTTCACGCTGTTCAACATGGGCAGCATTGGGAAACAGGATGCCTATCTGTTTGCATTCTTCGATGCTGTGACGGAATATCTGCAAAGCAACTCTTCCGACCTCGACGGCTTCATCCGCTATTGGGATGGAACCCTCTGCTCCAAGACAATCCCCAGCGGAGAGATGGACGGCATACGCATCTTCTCCATCCATAAGTCCAAAGGGCTGGAGTTCCATACGGTCCTCATCCCCTTCTGCGACTGGAAACTGGAGAACGAAACATACAACCAGTTAGTGTGGTGTACCGCCCCCGAATCGCCTTACAATTCAATAGACCTTGTTCCTGTCAACTACTCTTCCACAATGGCGGAATCCGTTTACCGGCAGGACTACCTCGACGAGAGGCTGCAACTATGGGTGGACAACCTGAACCTGCTTTATGTGGCATTTACCCGCGCCGGGAAGAACCTGATCTTATGGAGCAAGAAGGACCAAAAAGGCACAATGGCAGAACTTCTTTCCGCTGCCCTGCCGCGAGTTGCCCAAGCGGGAGAAGGCAGTTGGAACGAAGATGAGAAGATCTATGAAAGCGGAACGACATGCCCGTCGGAGGAAAAGTCTCCTCACTCTGCAGGAAATACGGAAAGCAAAGTCGTGAATAAGCTCGCACAAAAACCGGTGAAACTTCCGGTACACATGGAGAGCATGCGACACGACATTGAATTCCGCCAGTCCAACCGTTCCGCCGACTTCATTGCCGGAGTGGACGAAGCCGAGTCCAGCCAGCGTTTCATCAACCGGGGGCGCTTGCTGCATACGCTTTTCTCCGCCATCGAAACAGAAGAGGATATTGATGATGCCATCAACCGTCTGGTATTCGAAGGTGTTATCGGGCGTACCGAAACAGAGGAAGAAATACGGGAGTTGACCCATAGGGCTTTCTCGCAACCGCAAATCAAAGACTGGTATTCCGGGACTTGGCAACTATTCAACGAGTGCGACATTATCTGGCAGGAGAACGGAGAACTCCGTAACCGGCGCCCGGACCGCGTAATGATGCGCAACGGTACAATCGTAGTTGTCGACTTCAAGTTCGGTAAGCCCAGCAAGAGATATAACAAGCAGGTACAAGGGTACATAGAATTACTCGTCCGCATGGGGTATGATGCAAATGCCATCAGCGGGTATCTGTGGTATGTAGAAGAAGAAATAATAGAGAAAGTATGAAAACATTCCTCCAAACAGTAGCCCAAGACCTTTATAGCAAGATAGGAAGCGACCTGTCACGTACGGCAATCGTATTCCCCAACAAACGCGCCAGCTTGTTTTTCAACGAATACCTGGCAGCGGAGAGCGACCGTCCGTTGTGGTCACCCGCTTACGTTAACATCAGCGAACTGTTCCGCCAACTTTCACCGCTGAAACCGGGCGACCCGATTCGTTTGGTATGCGAACTATACAAAGTGTTTTGTGAAGAAACACACAGCGAGGAACCTTTGGATGATTTCTATTTCTGGGGTGAATTGCTCATCAGCGATTTCGATGACGTAGACAAGAACCTTGTCGATGCAAACAGGCTTTTCTGCAACTTACAAGACCTGAAGAACATCATGGACAACTACGACTTCCTCGACAAAGAACAAGAAGAAGCCATACAGCAGTTCTTCCAAAACTTCTCCATCGACAAACGCACACAACTCAAGGAGAAATTCATCTCCCTCTGGGATAAGCTGGGCGACATTTACAGACACTACCGAAAGAATCTCTCCGAACTGGGCATCGCCTATGAAGGCATGATGTATCGCCATGTCATAGAAGGGCTTGACACCGGACTACTGCGTTATGACCGCTATGTGTTCGTCGGCTTCAACGTGCTGAACAAAGTGGAAACCCGCTTCTTCCAACTCCTGCAAGACGCCGGCAAGGCTATGTTCTACTGGGACTACGACATATTCTATACCCGCCTGCCCCATGAGCAGCAACCGCCATACGTCCACGAAGCGGGCGAATTCATACTGCGCAATTTAAAGTTGTTTCCCAACCAGTTGCCCGAAACAGCTTTCGATGCCTTGAGACACCCCAAGAAAGTCCGTTTCATATCCGCCCCGACGGAAAACGCACAAGCCCGTTACCTGCCTGAATGGGTGCGCACTGTTATGAAAAACGATGCCGAAACGAGCAAGGAGAAAGAAAATGCCATTGTATTATGCAATGAAACACTGTTGCTGCCCGTACTTCATTCCATTCCCCCGGAAGTGGAAAACGTCAATATAACCATGGGATTCCCATTGGCGCAGACACCCGTATATAGTTATATCAGCGCACTTATGGAATTGCAAACCACCGGTTACCGTCGGGATACGGGACGCTACACCTACGAAACGGTACTTGCCATATTAAAGCATCCATATACCCGGCAACTATCCGCTGCCGCCGATGATCTGGAACAGCAACTCACCAAAGACAACCGCTTCTACCCCCTCCCGTCGGAACTTAAAAAAGATGCTTTTCTTGAACGTGTATTCACTCCGCAAAACGGTATCGCGTCCATCTGCCGTTATCTCACCGAACTGCTGCGCGAAGTAGCCGTTGTCTACCGTCAGGAGAAAGATGAGAATGACATCTTCAACCAGCTTTACCGGGAATCCCTGTTCAAAAGCTACACCCTCGTCAACCGTTTGCTCAATCTGATAGAAAGTGATGGGCTGACCCTTCAGACAGATACGCTGAAACGCCTGATGAACCGCCTGCTCACCTCGACCAACATCCCGTTTCATGGCGAGCCTGCCATCGGCATGCAAGTCATGGGAGTATTGGAAACGCGTAATCTTGACTTCCGCAACCTGATTATGTTGTCCCTCAACGAAGGCCAGCTTCCTAAAAACGGCGGTGACTCATCTTTCATCCCCTACAACCTGCGCAAAGCATTCGGAATGACTACCATTGAGCACAAGAACTCGGTATATGCCTATTACTTCTACCGGCTCATACAACGGGCAGAAAATATCACCTTATTATATAATACGGCATCCGACGGACTGAACCGGGGGGAAATGTCACGTTTCATGCTTCAGTTCCTTGTGGAATCTCCACACGACATCTCACGCGAGTATCTGGAAGCAGGACAATCTCCCCAGCACAGTCTTGCAATAGAAATACATAAAACAAATGAGGTACTTCAGCGGATGTACAACGCATACGACATCCGGCAACATCCTAACGCGCTCTTTTCACCCTCGGCACTCAACACCTATCTGGATTGCCGTCTAAAGTTTTATTACCGCTACGTTGCCGGTCTGAAAGCTCCCGATGAAGTGAGTGCCGAGATAGACTCCGCCCTGTTCGGAACAATTTTCCACCGTTCTGCCGAATTGGTATATCAAGACCTTACAGCCAATGGAAAAGAAATACGCAAGGAAGATCTGGAACAGCTGTTGCGCAATGACGTGAAGTTGCAAACATACGTAGACAATGCATTCAAAGAGGAACTCTTTCATGTACAAGCCAACGAACAGCCCGAATATAACGGGACGCAGCTTATTCACTCCAAAGTCATTGCATCCTATTTGCGGCAACTGCTGCGCAATGACCTGCACTATGCTCCTTTTCACATGGAAGCTATGGAGCAGAAAGTTACGGAAACAGTAAAGATAGAGACTCCTTTGGGAATACTTCCTCTGAATATTGGCGGCACGATAGACCGTATGGATAGCAAAGACGATACGCTGCGTATTGTAGACTATAAGACAGGCGGCACTCCCAGAACTCCAGAAAACATAGAGCAGCTGTTTGTCCCCGCCGATAACCGTCCGAACTACATCTTCCAGACCTTCCTGTATGCTGCCATTATGTGTCGCAAACAAACATTGAAAGTAGCTCCGTCGCTGCTATATATTCATCGTGCAGCATCCGAGAACTACTCGCCCGTTATCGAAATGGGCGCACCGCGCCAGCCTAAAATACCGGTCAGCAACTTTGCATTTTATGAAGATGAGTTTCGTGAAAGGCTATCAGCCCTTCTAAAGGAAATATACAATCCGGAAGAGACTTTCAGCCAAACGGAAGATAACGGGAAGTGTGAATACTGCGACTTCAGAAGCCTATGCAAAAAATAAAGGCAGGCATGGATTACACGAAAGCTACACAGCAGCAGATGCTCCTTGAAAGAGCCTTATATGTAATCCATGCCTGAAATATTATCATCGCGCACAACTCAAGATGCGCAATCACCCCAATGGAGACTGATTACTTCTTCAACGGAACAGAGAAATAGAATGTGGACCCTTCTCCTTTCTTAGATGTGAACCACAGCTTGCCGCCATTCTTCACAACAAAGTCCTGGCATAACAGCAATCCCAATCCTGAACCTTCTTCATTGTTCGTCCCGAATGTACTGAAATGCGTATCTGTGTGCAGTAATTTCTTTTGCCCCTCTTCATCGATACCGCAACCGTTATCCTTTACACTGATTACCGCCATATCTCCCTGTTCTTCCATTTTCACCACCACTTCGGAATTCTCGTTGCTGAACTTAATGGCATTACTCAGCAGATTACGGATAACGGTTTTCAACATATCAATATCGGCACTGACAGGCAGTTTCTCCGTTTTTTCCTCACGAATGGTAATCTTCTTCAAGCCGGCTACTATGTTGAACACATCAATCACGCTGTCCACCACTTCCACGACATCGATATCCTGATAAACAACATTCAAATTACCGATTTGGCTCTTCGTCCACTTCAACAAGTTATCCAGTAATGAGAATACGTCTTCCGTTGTCTGATTAGCCATTGTCAGCAGTTCGTACATTTCACTGCCGATCTTTTCGACAGGAAGATTAAGAATCATCATATTCAGCACCATCTTGATCGATCCCATCGGGGAACGCAGATCATGTGCTATGACCGAATATAGCTTATCACGTCCGGCAATGGTGTGCTGAAGTTCTTCTGTCTTATTCAATATGATGCGTTTGGCCGCCACCAACGAAATCTGGTGAGTTACACGAATAATCAATTCTTCCTTGTTGAAAGGTTTGGATATAAAATCATTGGCTCCTACCTGGAAACCTTTCACAATATCCGTTGTACTGTTCAGTGCAGTTAAAAAGATGATTGGAATATCTGCCGTATCGGGATTGGACTTGAGACGTTGTGCAACTTCAAACCCACTTAAATCCGGCATCATTACATCCAGCAAAACCAAGTCCGGATGCTCCTTATCCACCTGTTCCAAAGCCTGCTGCCCATTGTTGGCCGTAGCAATCGCAAACTTCTCATTTGTTAAGAGTACCTTCAACAACAATACGTTGGACATCACATCGTCTACGATGAGAATCTTGTACTCAGAAGGATTTATTTCCATGTTCATCTTTGTATTATATTTTTTCCCGTTATCAAGATCGTGTTTATTCAAGAACGATACTTACTGAAATATTCAATTATGCGGCACAGCCCTTCTTCCAATTCAATAGTAGGCTGCCACTTCAGTTTGCTTTTTGCCAACGTAATATCCGGCTGACGCTGTTTAGGGTCATCATGCGGCAATGGTTTAAATATCAATTTCGATTTGGAACCTGTCAGCTTAATAACTTTTTCCGCCAACTCAAGAATGGAGAATTCATGCGGATTGCCCAAATTAACCGGACCGATAAATTCATCTTCCGTATCCATCATACGCACCATTCCTTCTATCAAATCGTCCACATACTGAAAGCTACGGGTTTGGGTGCCCGAACCGTATATCGTTATGTCCTCGTCCTGCAATGCCTGAACCACAAAATTAGAAACAACACGTCCGTCATCGGGCAACATACGAGGACCGTATGTATTGAATATACGTATAATCTTAATGCGTATCCCGTTCTGGCGGTGATAATCCATAAATAGTGTTTCGGCACAACGCTTGCCCTCGTCATAACAAGAACGAATTCCGATCGGGTTCACATTTCCCCAATAGCTTTCCACTTGAGGATGCACAACGGGATCACCATAGATTTCGCTGGTTGACGCCTGCATGATTTTTGCATTTGTCCTCTTTGCCAGCCCCAACATATTGATAGCTCCCAACACCGAGGTCTTAATAGTCTTTATGGCATCGTGCTGATAGTGCACCGGAGACGCAGGACAGGCCAGATTATAAATTTCATCAACCTCTGCCTCATAAGGAAATTCCACATCATGATGTACAAATTCAAAGCGGGAATTCCCTTTCAGATGAGCTATATTCTTCTCCGAACCGGTAAAGAGGTTATCCAAGCATATCACTTTGTGTCCGTCTCTAATCAAGCGGGTACACAAATGAGAACCTATAAAACCGGCCCCACCACTAACCAAGACTTTTTTCATACAGCACTATTTTCTACGTCCAAAGACCATGTAACCTGTTTGTTCTGTTTATGTGCTGACAAATGTAGGAGATTTGGTTAAAATATGCAAGTTTGTGAAAGAATTATTTTGAATGTTAAGGAATATATTCCGGCTTATTATCAGGAATACTGAAATCTTTATTGGCAAACAAATCTGCCAAACCTGAAATCTGTTTCAGTCGAAGCAATTCATCGCGGTCCATTCCTATATTTTTCATTATCCACTGGTCGGACATGCCGGCATGATCCAATTCTGCAACAATGTTACACATCAGTTCGATATTGTGTGTTCCTCGCGCACGATTATGACGGATGGTGGATGCCATGCGGTTGGACAATTCCTTATCAATCACAACCACAGGCAACAGACCATTCTCACGCTGATAGATCCTCTTGGAAGTTTTCAAAACCTGGTAACGGTGATACCCGTCGACCAAAATATAACTATCTTTCTCTTCGTCATAATAACAGACACAGGGCATTGTAAAACCATCCTCCCAGATAGACAGTTCCAATAATTTCATTTCGGGCGGCGCCACTACATTGGGGTTATAATCATTGGCTTGTATTTTTTCTACCGGAACCGCTTTTACACCATATACCGGACTCTTATCTACACTCATAGCATCATATTTTTGAATTGTTCCATTATTTTGTCTCGCTTGTATATCTCTTCTTTCGTCAGAGCAAATCCCATATACTTACATGCGTGGTCATTCTTTAGGATGCAAATGCACATGCGTTTGTATGTGGGTATTTCCCGAAATTCCGCAATATCGATATCATCCAGATAGTCCATGCGGACGGGTTTCTTATTTGTCTTGTAGTTGGTATGGTTCACCACTTCGAAAGAAACACCCGCATCCTGCAATTTCTTAATAGTACCCTCCGAAAGACATCCTCCTTTGGTACGCCAAAACTCAATGCTGACCGTCAGCTTCTTTAAGTAGTTACGCCGGGTCTCTTCGGGCAGGGTGGAAAGCAGAAACTGCATAAAGCTTTTCCACGTATACCCCTCAGGTATCCGCACGCTCTGCCATCCCATGGCATGAGTTCCGCCATAGATTCCCGTAAAGTTCACTCCATTGACACGTCCTATCATCTTTCCCCAAGTATTAGGGTCTATCACCTTATATAAAGCCAGACTTTCCTGCGCTTCGCAAAGAAACGGACTGGCCACACGCTGGCGCTCTATGTTGACACCTGCCTTATAATACAAATCGTATAAATGATTGTAGTCGAAGCCGAACTTTCCATTGGCAGTCCATATGTCCGTTGTCTTCCAATCATAGATAGGATACGCATTGTATATGTCATTGCCGATTTTGGAAGTCCACCTGTAATTATGATACATCTGGTATTTCCGGTTCAGATGAATACTGCGCCAGCGGTTGAAGCTCTCCTGTGTACGAATTCCTATAAGAAAGCAGGTGCGTACCGCATCTTTCCGCAAATGCAGCCATTTGGCAAAGTGCATCTGATATTCGTAATCCCACATATTCTCCGTATAAAAAGGAAAAGCTTCTTTGGTATAGGAATTGGCAGGCATCTGGCGCACCCAAAGCTCTTTCATGCTTTCATCCCATGGACGCCAATAGCTTTGATACATAGAGGTGCAGGTGGTGACCTTGAAAGGTACACATACGCGATATACTTCCAGAATGTCCTTATTAGCCTCCAATATACGGTCTACATAGTCTATGGTCACAGTATATTGTATCTCATAATCCATGTGAAATACACATAATTTTTGTTTGAGGTTATTACGCCGGATATAGTCTATACACAGGTTCAGTAATACACCGCTGTCCTTCCCTCCGGAAAAAGACACGCATATTGTATCGAACTCTCTAAAAATCAATTCTAAACGTTCCTGTGCAAGTTCGTATACATTTTTAGGTGTGGCCATAATTATCTATCTTTTTTCATTTTCACATAACGAGTCCAGATTTTTTCCTCTGAAAAACCCAAATCCTTAAAAAGAGAACTGTGTTCCATAAAAGTCACTGAAGTTAATTCCTTACTTGTGTTTGTTTCTGAAATGACTTTCTCTAATAACAATTTCAGCGTGTCTTCATTATTACTTTCTATATAATAGTTGTTGATGACATACTCCTTCTTCTTCTCCTCTACCGGTATAAAACCTATAACTTTCTTTTTGTCTACCGCCACAAACCAAACAAAATCTTCTGATGTACGAAATGGATAGTTATAATTCTGCTTCAATATTTCAGGATTCATCACCAATGGCGCAACAAGCTCATACAGCCGCTTATCTGTTCCCTGTAATTGTATAATTTGTACCATTCTGCATTACCGGTTTAATATTATAATTTGAAATGTTCAAAGATAATTATTAAACTTTATGATATAATCACTTTTTAAGCAGTTTTAAGAATAAAGATTTAAAATGTAGCGATATATTACCTTCTCATGCAGACTAACAACGTACTGATAAACAAAATTATAACCATAGGGCTATTCAGTATACGACTGAAACAGCTTCAATATGCAATCCAATAAATATCCATATAAAGTATAAACAATTTTCAATACCCAGCCTTTACGCCAAAACCGGACGAATAATTTTATTTTTGTCAGCTATTGCATCTTTTTAACGATTTACCACCTACTAATTAAAGAATATTCATATCTTTGCGCAGCTTTTAAAAAGTATTCCAAAATTCTTTTAAGCTATTCTATTTTTCCATATATTTAATATAAGCAAACAACAATAAATCGATTATAAAACAGTAAAATTATGATGCTAAGCACTAAAAGAAGACCGTTCATAGCTACGGCTCTATTATTAACATCGTTAGGGGTAACCACATCGTGCATCGATAACAGTTATGACCTAAACAAAGACATTGACATGACAGTCAACGTAGGTGGCGAACATTTGGCAATTCCCGTAGGATATACGGAGCAAATAACGCTGGACAAAATCATCGAACTTGATGAGGGAGATGATTTGCAACTCGTGAATGGAGAATATCATCTGCTGAAATCGGATAAAATAGATGAGACAAATACATCAGTAAAAATGGTGACAGTTAATGCATCTTCGAATCCTATAAATTCGATTAATGTACTCAATAATGTGGACTATTCCCAACCAGGAGATGTTACGGTTGAGGATATAGAATCTGAAGGTTCTGTAAACACCGAGGCGCATGGAATTGATGAAGCTGTAATAGAAATCGGTTCTTTAACTGCTAATACACCTGCAAAATTAACTCTCAGTTTTGAGATTAATAAAACTAGTTCCATATCGTATAGTGATGTCACTATTGATAAAATGACAATTACATTCCCCGACTTCATAAAATTTGAGGAAGGACAAAGTGGACTGAATGGTCAGGTTCTTACTATCAGTAATGAAACCCTTTCTAGTTCAACTTATACAATAGCTCTGTATATTTCCAAATACGTATTTGGAGAGAAATATGGCGACGGAAACAAAGTTAAAGAAGAGAATGGTGACCGGATTATTAAAATCGAAAATCAAAAGATAACGGTAAAAACTGATGTAACTGTACATCAAGCCCAGGGTACCGGTTCTTTAAGTATCACTCCTACAGCTATCCTCGCAGCAATGACAGTAAGTGAAGTAAATGGCACCATTAAACCTGATATGGATGTGAAACCTACGGAAGTTGAATTAACCAATTTACCCGACTTCTTACAAGACGAGGAGGTAAAACTGGACATCACCAATCCTGTTTTCTCATTCAAGGCTAATAATCCTCTGAATGAAGAAATAGAGATGGACGGTATCATGACCGGATATAAGAACGGAAAAGTAACCAAAACCGTAAAGATAGGAAGCGGTAATGGTGGAGTCCCTATCAAGTTAAAACCCAGTGGAAACAAGCAACAAACAATTTCAATAGTACGCAATGAAAAAACTGTTGTCGAAACAGGGGCAACTAAAGTTATCGTACCAAATCTGAATGACATTATTGAAACAATTCCCGACCGTATAAGCGTTGAGTTAAAACCGGCTGTAAAAACAGACGACTATTATACCGTCAATTTGGGACAAGACTATGTATTGAACAGTGAATACAACATAGACATTCCTCTAAGTTTTGGCAGCGGACTGAAGATTGTATATGAAGAGACTATCGACGATTTCGACCTCGACCTTGAAGATGTGGACATAAAGAAAGCAATAATCAGCATTACTGCCGACAACACCATTCCTTTAAAGATGGAGATCAAGAATGAGAATGTAAGCGCACTGGACGTAAACGGTAACAAAATAACAGATATTAATGTAACCGTAGAAGGTACTATAACTGAAAGTAAAGATGGAAAAAGCATAGCAACAAGCCAACTAAACATCAATTTGGTGTCAACAAAAGAAGGCGCAATCAGCAAGCTGGACGGACTCTTCTTTAAAGTGACAGCCGTACCGGGACAAGCTACCGATGTTCAGTTATTGAGTTCACAATGGATGCAACTTAAAGACATGAAATTGAAAATCCCCAACGGCATTAAAGTGGACTTGAACTAAGAGAGAAATACATTTCATGCGATATAAACAAAAGATTCAACAATCATATATAATGAAACGAATGAGAACAAATGTTTTAGCGATTATATTGTCCGGAGCAGTAGCTACACTTGCTGTCAGTGACGCAATGGCACAGACACAGAACAGCCGTTCAACCTATTTCCTGGAAGGAAGCACCTACCGTCACGAACTCAATCCCGCCTTTATGGGCGAACGCGGCTATGTCAGCTTCCCCGGTTTGGGAAATCTCACAATCGGCGCACAATCCACCGGTGGTGTAGGCGATTTCATCTTCAAGAAGTCAAACGGTGATCTTACCACTTTTATGAATGAAGAAGTCAGCAGCGCCGAATTCTTAAAAGGATTGCCTAAAAGACTGAAAGTCGGTGTCAACATAGACGAATCAATACTATCCTTAGGCTTTCATGCCTGGGGAGGCTTCAACACATTTGGCATTTCCGTAAAGTCAAATACCAACTTCTTCATGCCCGATGAACTCTTCAAGTTCATGAAAAACGGAGTAGCCAGTGAAACGGGAAGCAGCTACAATGTGAAAAACTTAAATGTCGTATCTACCAACTATGCGGAGATCGCCTTCGGCCATGCGCGCGAAATCAATGAACGCTTGACAGTGGGCGCCAAAGTGAAAGCCCTCGTGGGACTGGCAAAGGCAACCGTACATATTGATGAACTGAACATCCTCGCTTCTCAAGACAAATGGACTATCACTCCCAAGAACGCTGAACTTTATATGTCTGCCAAAGGTCTCATTGTACCCACCAAAGGTGAGACCGGTAATTATCAGGAAGATGATTACATTTTGGATGCCAACGGAGACAGAACCCAGCAACTGAAAGAAGGTACGGACGGACAGATTTCTTATGATGATCTGGATTTTGATACTGACAATCTCGGTCCCACAGGTTTCGGTATGGCTATCGATTTGGGAGCAACGTACAAACTGAATGATGAATGGACATTCTCCGCATCTTTGCTCGACCTCGGTTTTATTTCCTGGAAGAATACAACTAAGGGAACCATGAGTAAAGACTTCACTTTCGACGGTTTTAGTGAAATCTCCGTAAAAGACGATGGAACTAACAGTGAAAACAAGCTGGACAACCAAGTAGACCAACTGGTAGATGACTTGGCAGACTTGGCAAAGTTCGATAAAGCAGGTGAAGGAATGAAGCGTACCACTGCCCTTGCAGCTACCCTTCATCTGGGTGCCCAATACACTCTGCCGGCCTACGACCGCCTGAACTTCGGTTTCCTTTCTACCACCCGCATGCAAGGTAAGCACTCATGGACAGAAGCACGCGTTTCTGCCAATGTAGCTCCCCTCTCATGGTTTGAAGCATCGGTGAACTACGCTTTATCCAACTTCGGCTCTGATGCAGGAATCATGCTGAACTTCCACCCGCGCGGCTTCAACTTCTTCATCGGTGCAGATGTCCCCATGTGCAAATATGAACCGGCCTATTACGCTCCTATCAGTCGCGCAGCCGTCAACGTGAATCTCGGTATCAACTTCACTTTCGGACCTAAACACAAGCGTAAATACAAAACGGTAGAAACCCAATCACTCTAAATTCATCAACTAAAACAAGAAGAATATGAAAAAAATATATTGTCTGCTGTTTGCCATGCTGCCGTTAGCAGCATTTGCAGGTGAAGTAAAAGTCACCAAACCGGCATTGACTCTGGAGAATGATACGCTGACATTGGACTTCAAGTTCAATATGGAAGCCGTAAAAGTCAACAGTACCCAATCGTACGCATTCACCCCGGTACTGTTTGCCGGAAAGAAGTATAAGACCTTGCCTCCTGTTGTCGTAACCGGCAAGAACAAGTTCAAAATGCGCCATAAAGACCGCAGGCTGGCCAAAAAAGGTTATTATGATGCACCCTATACCATAATCAAAGGCAAGTCTGCCAACCGTCAGGACATTGTGAATTACACAGTATGCCTTCCTTATGAAGAATGGATGAATGAGGCAGATATGTGGATATTGCAGGAAGGCAGAAAAGACTGTCTGTTGGATCTTCCGGAGATTCAGGTAATAGAACCTGTGGTTGTGGTAGAAGAAGAACCGTTGCCACAAAAAGGAGCTATTTGCGAGCCTTGCATGAGTATGGTATCTTATCTTACTCCAACGGAAGAACCACTAAAAGTACGTTCGGAACAGAATACCTTATACATAGAATATGCAGTAGGCGGCACAGAATTCAAAGCCGATTTCAAGAATAACTCCGCAGAACTGCAAAAGTTGAAAGAAACTCTTAACCCGCTGACAGAAGGCGATTTAGTTACATTCAAAGCTATCAACATATGCGGATATGCCTCTCCTGACGGCTCTGCCAAAACCAATGACCGCGTAGCAACGAAACGTGCCGATTCATTCGCTCTCTACTTGAGAGGAAGCTATCACTTCCCCGATAGTATATTGAACATAAGTTCAGCCGGCGAGGATTGGGAAAGTCTCGTTAAAATGCTCGAAGAAAACAAGCCCGCATACGCAGACAAGGCATTGGAAATCATTAACAAATACACCAACCTTGACGTACGCGAAGCCAGACTGAAAAGCGGACTGGGAGCTGCTTCTTATCGTGCCATGATGAACGAGTATTATCCCCGCCTGCGCCGCCTGTCTATTTCCATAGACTACGAAATACGCGAAGTGCGTAATGCTGAAGCCGCCACGTTGATTCATACCAACCCCAAGATGTTGAATTTGCAGGAAATGTATGGTGTAGCCAAGAACTTCCAACCGGGTACGAAAGAATACAAAGAAGTTTACGAAATAGCCGCTACCAACTACCCCACAGATATCGTAGCAAACATCAATGCAGCCTCAGCCAACATTGTTTATGGTGATTTTGATCGTGCCGGACAATACTTGGAAAGAGTGAAAGACGACCCTCGCGCATGGAACAATTTGGGCGTATTGGCATGGTTGTCAGGCGACACCGAGATTGCCAAGGAATGGTTCACAAAAGCCTTGACCGTAGAACCTGAAAAAGCACAGGAAAACCTGAATAAGATGAAGTAATATACGTCTTTAACATGAGTTGTAAAAGAGTTGTAATATTGGGATCTTTTCCCTATATTGCAACTCTTTTAGTACAGATATACGAAGAAATGAAATACTTGATTTTATTCCTTACATTTGCCAAAATAGGGATGTTTACTATCGGCGGCGGATATGCCATGATTCCTCTTATTGAACGTGAAATTGTAAATAAAAAATGGATGACCAAAAACGACTTTATGGAAATGTTCGCATTGACCCAATCTCTACCGGGAGTATTTGCTGTAAACATATCCATTTTTGTCGGCTACAAACTGCATAAAGTAAAGGGCAGTCTGGTATGTGCCTTAGCTACCATACTTCCCTCCTTTGTCATTATGATGCTGATAGCAATGTTCTTTGCACGCTTTCAGGACAATCAAACAATGATACGCATATTCAACGGAATTCGTCCGGCAGTAGTGGCTTTAATCGTATTCCCCTGCATTTCTGCTGTACGTGCCTTGAAGCTGAAATACTGGCAGTTGGTGCTTCCCGCCATCGCTACATTACTTATATGGCAATGCGGACTGTCACCTGTCTACATCGTCTTGGCAGGAATTGCCGGCGGGCTCATCTACACATTATGGTTAAAAGATAAACTGACAAAATTACAAGCATGATTTATTGGCAACTGATCTTGGTCTATCTAAAAATTGGGATGTTCGGGTTCGGGGGTGGTTACGCCATGCTCTCGCTTATTCAGCATGAAGTAGTAGATCACTATCAATGGCTCACACTCCAGCAATTTACGGATGTCGTAGCTATCTCACAAATGACTCCGGGACCCATCGGCATCAACAGTGCCACTTATGTGGGATACTCCGTCACTCAAAGTGTATGGGGCGCCATTGCTGCTACAATAGCAGTCTGCCTGCCTTCATTTATATTAGTGCTGCTTATTTCCTATTTCTTTGTGAAATGCAAAGACAATAAGTACATCAAAGCTGCCATGTCCGGACTGCTGCCAATGTCCGTTTCATTGATTGCTGCGGCAGCTCTGTTGCTGATGAACAAAGAAAATTTCATAGATTATAGAAGCAGCCTGATTTTCGCAGTCGCTTTCGGAGTAACCTGGAAATGGAACATACACCCCATTCTGCTGATAACATTGTCAGGAATAGCCGGATATATCCTCTATTAATATTTCTTTTATCGTACCTTTCCTGCAACAGACAGCATTTTACGTGCGTAGCACCAAACCACGAAATAGGCAGCCAAAGGTACGATAAATGCCATCACCATTGTTGTACAATCAGCCACAACTCCCATCAGCAAGGGACCTACCACCCCGCCTACCGGAGACATCATCAGGAAAGAAGAAGCACGCTTGGTGTGATTACCCAACCCTCTCAAAGAAAGAGCAAAAATAGTGGGAAACATAATAGCCTCAAAAGCATATCCGCAAAGCAATGCGATCAACGACACCATACCGACATCAAGCAGTACCACCAAAGTCGTTATCACTGTTCCCGTAGCACAAAACAGCAACATCTTCTCCGCGCACACACGTCCCATAATCCAACTACCGGCAAAACGTCCCAACATGAACAATCCCAATCCGCCAAATGAGAGTACCAATGAAGCATCGCGAGCATTCATCCATCCTTGCTCTACTACATAATTGATAAAAAAGCTGTTAATGGAAATCTCCCCGATTTCGTAAGCAAACAAAGCCAATAGACCAAATATAAAAAGCTTGTGCGACCATAGCCCTACCTTATGCCCGTCCTTGTCCACCTCCACACCATGTTCTATTTCGGGCAACTTTATCTTTGAGAAAACCAATGCTACCAGCAGCACCACTATCCCCATACCAACATAAGGCAAGGCAACATTGCCGGCACCACTATTCCCGTCTTCCGAAAACAAAAGCAGCCCTACCAATACAGGAGCGCAAATACAACCTAATCCATTGAAGGATTGTGCAAAATTCAAGCGACTGGCTGCCGTCTCTTTCGCTCCCAGTTCCGTAGCATAAGGATTAGCAGCCGTTTCCAGAAATGTAAGTCCGCAACCTATGACAAAAAGAGCAAACAGAAACATATTGAACGAAAGATAATACTGTCCCGGAATGAACAACAGCGACCCAACGCCGTACAATACCAATCCAAAAACCACTCCCCTGCGATATCCAAAGCGACTTATAAAAAGTCCTGCCGGAATGGCCATTACAAAATATCCCATATACATCATTGCCTGGATAAAGGCCGAATGTGCCTTTGTTATATCCAGCAACTCTTGGAAATGTTTATTCAGCACATCCAGAATAGCATGTGCAAATCCCCACAAGAAAAAGAGAGAAGTAATCAATATAAAGGGAACAAGATATTGTTCCCCCACTAACGGTATTCGTTTCTGTTTCATAACATCTTCATCAGCCAATAAATGCGGCTGCAAAGATATACAATAAAAGCATTTCCATAATGCTATCTAAATTAAATAATTGCCATTTCAGCGTGCAGTTATCACTATTCTTACAACACCAAAGGAAAGATAGAGTATATTACCTTGATTACATTATGCATACATTTTCCCTAAGATTTATATAAAGATAGGAATTAGAATGATTTGAAGAACTTTTAAACTCCCTTTGAGAGCTGCTTAAATGATTCTGGAAAATAAATAAAAATCGCAATTCGTTTTGTGTTAACAGGTGCAAAATGCTCACAAAGTGATTTGGAAAAGCATCACAAAACGTTTTGCGGTTTATAAACACTGACAATCAAAGACAAATGCGTCAATTCGTGGGAGCAAAAACGGCTTTCAAAAAGTCCCACGAATAAGCCACGTGAGAACTACCTAAAACTGCTATTTTTTACCGAAGCGGAGAAAAAGAAAAAGCTCTGAAATCCTTGAATTTCAGAGCTTTGCTTTAATTTGCTATTTACTTTCGCGGTGCGTACGGGAGTCTCTGAATGATATTATCTGATTTTTAAAGAATCCACAAAACATTAATAATCAACATTATAATAAAATCTCATCAACTTTATAACTTCAACCAATATCATATACTCTTAGAAATCGGGGGAGTAGTTAAAGGGTGTTACTCCCCCTAATCAGTCTTCGTATCTTCGCTCTTGAAATTAAGTGGATAGAACAAGGAAAAGTAGTTTGTAGTATCATGTATATTCATGTAATGTCAGCCTATTTTCCCTTTAAAATCTTCTCTTTAGATTCGTAGCAAAATTAAGTAAAACGTATGAAAAAGACAAATTTTAGTACAAGAGCCTATGTTATGAAGAACGGGCAGGTAATGATCCGGGTAAGATGGAACAGCAAGAAGAATGAAGTCGGTTTCTCTGTCGGTTATACTATTGATCCTTTAAAATGGGATAGTGACAAACAACTGGTGAAAAGCAATACGACCCATAAAATCGGTGGAAAGATTATTTATGCCCGTGAAATTAACAATGCAATCCGCAGTTTTCTGGTTTGTATCGAGGAAGTGTTTGCCAAATATGATCTTCATTCCAAAATACCGACAACTACTGATTTAAAAGAACTAGTGAATGAAAAATTAGGTAGGACAAGACAAGAAACGGTGGATGAAGATAAGGTGAAAACATTAAAAGATATATTTTCCGAGTTCTTGCTGCTTCGACCACAAGAAGGTAATTGGGGTAATAAGATCCATGAGAAATACGACCAGATGTGGAGTCAGCTAAGCAGTTGTGATCCTAATATCACACTTGAAACTCTAGATCAGTCAAAAGTTCAGGAACTTGTCGGATGGTATATAAAGAATGATTATTGTAACCGTACCATACAGAAACAAATCAGGATCTTGAAATCATTCCTACGGTGGGTTTCAAGGCATGGATATACAATAAATTCCGGTGTATTAGAATTCAAACTCAGGCTGAAAGTAATTCCCCGAACCGTTACTTTTCTAAAATATAAGGAATTGATGCACTTCTTCCACTATGAATTCCCCAAAGAGAAGGAGTACTTGTCAAAAGCTAGGGATATGTTCTGCTTCATGGCTTTCACTTCTTTACGATATTCGGATTTGGCCGCACTTAGACCTGTCAACTTGGTGGATGGATGCTTGGATTTCTGTACCGAAAAGACTGATGACAAACTGCATATCGCTCTGAATGAACACGCTCAGGAAATCATCGAGAAATATTCTTGGTATAAAGGTGATACAATTTTTCCAGTACCAAGCAATCAAAAATTAAATGATTACTTGAAAGAAGCCGCCAAACTTGCAGGACTGGATCGTGAAATATCCCAAGTATATTTCAAGGGTAATACCAGACATGAGGATACTTATAAGTTTTGGGAACAAATCAGCTGCCACGATGCAAGAAGAACTTTTGTATGTTGTTCCTTGGCTCTTGGTATTCCTGCCAGTGTCGTAATGTCAGCAACAGGTCATTCGGATTATGCCACTATGAAACCTTACATTGAAGTTGCTGACGAGACACAGAAAATGCAGATGGAGAAATGGAATACGCATCAATACAAATCTGAAATCATAGAAAGCATGGAAAAAATGAATGTAACACAGCTAACACAACTTTTTGAGTATATGAAGACTATAGCTTAACAAAAGAATTTATTATATTTGGGGCAGCATCTGAGAAGTTTTCAGGTGCTGCTCTAATTTTATACAGTTATGGTTAAACGTATATCAAGAAAAATACCCTATTTAAATAATCTGATAGCAAAAGAATTTGCAATCTTAAATTCGCTACAATCAAAAGTCATTTCTCAAGATGTTCCAAAAATATCCGAAGAACGTTTTGCTCTTTTTCTACTTAAATGGTTGAAAAAAACAATCACTCCGGATTTCCTTGATAGTAAATTTAAGCAATTAAATGAAAAAGGCATATTTTGCTCTTTCAATGCAGATTACGAAAATAATTCAGATCATGACAAACAATCTTTTCATAATAACTTAATAATAAGCCTATTTGAGGTTTCCTCTTTGAATATTCTGAATAAGAAACAACTTAAAAATATAACGAACATTATTCAGGAGATACAAAATGATAAAAGTAAAATATCCCCAAAACAATACGAAGCTTTGCTATTTCTTGAATATTGCCACACGTTTTCTTCCATAAGTCAGTGGAAAGGTTTTACAAATGAGCGATTGCTTATTTATGTCAGGATTCTAAAACAAGCGATAGAAAAAGCATCATTACTTTCTAAAGCAAAAAAAGAAATAAAATCCCAAATGATACATACTCAGCCGGATGAAGATTTTTTCAGATCTTATTTCGACTTCCCCTCCGAACCGGAAAATAACTTAAAGAGAATAGAGAATTTCTTCAATGACTTTTTCCGGATAACAGATGTTTGTCTTGACTATCAGGAGTGGAAAAGCATAATACACGGTATCAAATTCTTTGAAGAAAGGTTATGGTTGTCTCTATACATAAAACCGCACCAATGTTCTGATACAAAATTGGAGGACAATGTTTTTGGTACAAATAAGACCTTAACTTTGAGCAATCATTTGAATTTAACCAAGGAACGGCAAATCGTTTCAATGCTTTATTATTGGTATTACGGTCTTTTTGAAGGGGGATATGCGGATATATTCTTCAACATTCTTCACAATGAACCCGACTCACGTGAGAGCAATGCTTTTCTTCGGCTCTTTGTAAGTGAACAAGATTCAAGACTTAAACAGTATATACGAGATAGATATGCAATCTATTGTTCCAAAGGAGGTATTGACGCACCTAAGCAAATCGAATGTTTGAAGGGTTATATTAAACAGCAAGGAACAGGTGGGAATACAGAACATAATATAGCAACCACTTCGATAAGCCAAACTGGGTGTTTAAAAAAGCCAAAGGAGTTTAATGACGACCAAATAAAATATCTATCACGCTTATTAGCCAACCGATTAAAAATAATAGATGTGAACGATCAGGAGTATATTTCTTATTTCTTAGGTGGAGAAGGGAAAAGTCTTCCTATCGGGAAACTTATATCTTGGAAGGAATCACGGCATAGCTTAAAGTACTTCATAAAGTGCTATATAAATAAGAAAAAATTAGGGAATACTACATGGCAAACGGTTGCCGACTGCTTTCAAGTAAAGGTGGATAATGGTTATAAACAATTTCCTAATTCTACATCATATTCCAATTTAAGTACGGAGAACACATTGAAAGGTATGGAGAAAGAATTAAAAAATGGAATAGATGATTGTATAAGTGAAGCAAAAAAAAATTAAGGATTAGAACAGGATTAGAACGGAATATAGATAGATTAGAACACTATTAGAATGCTCAAAAAGAGTTCTAATTCGCAGTATATTAAAGGCTTACGCTATAATCAGCGTAAGCCTTTTTTTCTTTTCTTTGCATCAAAAATAAATGAATCATGAACGAAAAGAGCATAAAATTAATCCAAGAACTCCTATCAGGAAAAGTAGTAGTTCTAACCGGTGAAGAATTAGAAAATGTTCTTCAAAAGTGTAAGCTTACGACAAGTAACAAAGAAGAGGATGACCGTGATTATTCCGGACTGCCAAGATTTGTTACAGGGTTGAAATCTCTGGCTGCGACCTTGAAAGTTTCATTGAGTACAGTCAGCAGATGGAAAGCCAAAGGGTTGCTTGACACCGTAACGTTTCAAGATGGGAAATCCGTATTCTTTGATGTATATGGTGTACTGGATCTTTTACGGGTGAGCAACCAAAAGGGGAAATATAATCAACCGAAGTTTAACAACAAAAATTAATGATGATGGATCGTATTTTAGAAAGTCCTGTAACTGCACAAGCAGATCAGACAACCGTCCAAGCGATGGTAGAGAGTATTAATAATGGTGTCAACCCTCAGAGAAGGGTTACGCCTGATAGTAACAGTAATGCATTAAAAATAGAATTATGAAACCGAGAACAGTATTTAAATTTTGGTTTGCTGCTACAGTAATACAAGCAGTAACGACAATTGTTGGATTTGAGTATTTTAAGAAGAACATTAATAAAACTTTTTCATTATGAGTAGAATTAAAATTTATTTAAGTAAATGTACGGCTGAACTAGAAGGTCGTACAAGCAGAAGATTACCCCAATTGAAAAAAAGCAAGACATTATGGGTCTTGAAGGCTGAGAATGGTGTATTAAGCAAGATTGTAGATTTAAAGGATTACAATGATGAGGAGTGCTTGTACTTTACTCTTGAAGCCGGACAGACATTACCTGAACAAAGGGACATATTTTATTATGAACTTGCGTTTGATAGGATAAATGGAGACATTGAATATTCTGATAAATATGAGGTTTACGTTAAGGATGATGATATGGTTACCCGTGTCACTCTCGGTAATCAAGGTCTATATGAATATATAAAGTTCCATGAGGATGAGAAGGGAACAGACCTTGTAGACACCGACATTTTGAATGAAATGATTAGCAAGAAATTTCATTTTAGTCCTAATGCGGAGTTTTTAGATGATTTTGAGATTGATGAGATAGAGTGGTAAGGTTGGTATTCTGATATATATGAAGCAAGCATTGGCGCCGGCTTGCTTCATTTCAGGTTGTTATTCTTTGCCATACTTAAAGGAAATATGGAAGTAAAAAATAAAATTTAGTAAAAAAATGAAAGAAAAAGAATTCTTAGTTATGTCTGAAGAAAATATGGGCACAGAAAATGATACATATTATTTCCCAACAGTTGAAGAACTATTGGAAAGGAAACTTACGGGTGTGGAATATCAGAAGCACCTACCTTTTACAGACATCGACTACGCTACCTTTGGCTGGAGCGTCACACACGGATGCAGCAAACATTCGGAAGGATGCCGGAATTGTTATGCTAGTATCATTGCGGAAAATCAGTCAAAACGCTCTGACACCAAGCACTTCATGGATGGGTTCAAACCTAAATTCAACGAAGATCTGCTGTATGCGCCCCTTCTTGATTCCCGAAAAGGAATAGTGTTTGTTAGTCCTTTAGGGGATCTTGCTCATCCTGATATTACAGATGAGCAGCGTAAGAAGACTATTGAGGTTATTCAGGCTGATACAAAGAAAGTATACCTTATATTAACCAAACGTCCTGAAATCTTAGTACGTCTGTTTAAGGATGTGCCAGTTCCTTCCAACTGTCTGTTAGGAGTAAGCGTGGAATCGGAAAAGTATCTGTATCGTATGGATATTCTTCGCCAGATATCTTCGGAGAATTTAGTAGTATCCTTTGCGCCACTTATCGGATCGGTAGGAAGTATCAATTTTGAGAAGTTCACATGGGTTCTCATTGAAGGGGAGGCTACCCGACCTATGAGAGACGCACGTGAAGTTAAGATGGAATGGATCTGTTCTATTATAGAACAGGCCAAAGCAGCATCTATTCCCCCTGCAATCTACGTAAAACAGCTTGGGAATAATGTGGACGGTATAGTGAAGAGCAAGGCTGCGCATGGTTATTGGGTAAAAGGAGTTTCACATCGTCAATACCCTAATCTTGTCAAAACTTTTTTCGGTAAGAGTGATGAAGAACTGGAAATGATGAATGGCAACCATAAAAAAGTAAAAACAAAAACTAAGAAAGCGGAAGATTCCCTGACCAAAACATCATTGTCAGCCATTCCACTTAGCAAGGTTATAGAAATGGGGCTAAAAAAGGGCAAGGTAAACAATTTGTATGGAGAGTGGGTTGTGGAAAATGAAGTCACTGTGGTGGCAGGAGATGCGAACGCAGGAAAGTCCACTCTCACCTATCAGATAGGTATGGATCTGACCTCAGGTTGCAACACTCTTGGTTTCTCTACCACTCCTGATACTGATACAAGGGTTGTAATATATGTAGAAACAGAGATGAATTCCAGACAGCTCAGCAAACGTTATGGAAATATTGAAATCAGTTCCAATATGCTTTTTGTAGATGCCATAGGTATGGAGTTGGAACAAATGCTTGAACAGGTAACAAAAATAGCCGAAGAGCAACACAGAAAAAAGAAATCAACTATCATGGTTATGGACAGCATTACTATAGCAGCCAATGGGAGTATAACGGCCAAAGTAGCCAAAAACTTGATGAAAAGATTGAAGGCTCTCTGTGAACTCTATAATGCAACGGTAGTGATATTGGTACATACCAGAAAACGTGATAAAAGTAAATCTGTAGAAATGCAGGATTTGGCCGGTTCTGCGAAACTCACAGATATGGCGGATAACGTTCTTGCAGTCGCTAAGTGTGGTAGCGCAGGGAATGAAGTATATGTAAAGTTGCTGAAAACAAGAAGCAATGCATTTCCTTCCACTGTAAGGCATTATGAACTGTCTAACGAGAATTATCTGCACTTTAATTTTATCCAAGAATGTGAAGAACAGGCTCTTCTTACATCAGCGACAAGTGGAAAAATAGAATTGACACCGGAGCTGGAACTTAAAATTGTTACAAAACATGAAGAGGGTGCTTCTATCAGAACGATTGCTTCTGAAACAGGATTATCAAAATCTACTGTTGATCGCATAATACAGAAGCACAAAGATAATGAAGAACCTGAAAAAGAGCCACGGTTGTCTGCTGATATCCCTGACACAGCAGCTTAGACGTTTCATTCTTTTTATGATTAATATTATTAAGGCTGGATTCCTCATTGGATTTCAGCCTTTTTATATTGTGATTCTTACAGTGGAACCTAAATCTGCATAAAAAGAATCCAATTTTGGGACAGTGAAATGGTGTCCCAAGTGCATATTTTATGTTCTTAAATATGGCTTTTTTTATTTGAATTTGCATTTTTATAGAGTGTCAGCTGAAAAACCATTCTATTACAATTCTGCTTAACAAATCATTGCTACAGTCTAATATATAAGCAATTTACAAATACCAATACGGTTCTATTTGTTTACAAAATAAATCTTAAATCAAGGAAAATCCTTTAAAAATGAATCTAATGGGACAGTAAAATGGGACAAATGTTAAAATGGGTGCATTTCGCATTACGATTCTCATACCTTATAAAAACAAGTGGAATATTAGGAACTATAAGAGTTCAAGATAATGCTACTCTCTTCTTAAACGGAGTGAGCTATAATTCGCTTCAAATCGCTAAAATGCTCCTCTGTAACCTTATGAACCTTACTCTTGAAATGAACTTATATTTAAATCATACGTCCATTGAAGGTTCAGAATCTTCATTGGATCGTCAGGGAAATACTGCTCCTGATGTTATCGCTAGAAAAGTAAGTATAACTCCGGAAAAATTCAAAGATGATGTCGAAGCACTGGTTAACTATATCGGTGAGGAACATTTCATTTCCGGTCTCAGCATTGAAGTTACATTGAGTGAACTTCTTGCTGTAGTTCAAAGAAAGCGTAGAAGATGCGAAGCATATAACGCTTTGGTGAAATACCTGAGAGAAGAAAGAAACATTTTATTAACTATTAAAACCAATAAGAAAAATGGCAAAGAGTAATAAAAAGATACCACTTGATATAGTGGTAAGTAATGTAATATTGAGAATTAGTAAGAAATACGGTATTCGAGTAAATTGGGCTGGCACTCGTGTTTATAAAGAGTATAATACAGCCAGCTGGAACCGATTTCTACAGATTCATACCAATGCGGATGGCTCCAAATTTCTGAATGTCAAGCCTAATAATGTTCCGTTGGATGAACTTGTTGCTGATGCTTATAACCCCATGCCTAAAGACGGAAAGAAATATATTCTGATTCATAAGGACGAAAACTTGGGGAACTGTCAAGCCAATAACCTTGAATGGAAAGAGGTCAGGAAATATGACCCATTAGCCACTGAACGTACTTTAGATAATGGTTTAAAAGTGAAAGCTGATGGAACTATACTTGATAAGAAAAAAGCATTACCTATTGTGAAAGAAACAGGAGACAGCGACACAGATTCGATGAAGGCAATAGAGCATCCCTATGTTTCCTATAGGCGAAAGAATAAGTGGGGAAACTATGATAATGAGACTGCGGATGTTGATGATCTGATGGCTGCGGCAGAATATGTAGTGGACGGAGATAAATCCAAAATGCAAAGGCCAAGGGTGCTTCATAAGAACATGGATTATCTTGATTTCCATGCCGATAATCTTGAATGGGTGGAAGAAAGCAGCCCTGAATATCAAGAGTATATGAGAAGGAAGAAGGAGGATATGGATAAGTTGACGATAGAACTAAACCATAACAATCCCAATTTCAAGTTGCCAGATAATCAATAAATGAATAATCAGGGTAAGTCGGAGACGGGAGTATGGAACGTAGTGGAATGTAATACATAACTGGAAGACAAGGTGGAATAAAAAAGTGTGCAAAAGATGTACAAATGCTTAAAGAATAAGCGATTATGTAGATAAATTATTCCATCCCTTCGGGTTATGTACCATACTCATACTTCGTATGTACTTCTGTCTCTGACTAACCCACTAATCAAAACCTATAGAATAATGAAGAAAATACAAATAAACGTTCCATCCGGTATCAAGTATTTATCGGATTGGGATGAACTTTGGGATTTATTACCCAACGACCGGCCTTTCATTCTCAATAAACGGATTTGCGGTTGTGGTGCCACAGAAATGTATATCCGTTCCGACAAGAAAGTAATCTTAGCCAGTCCAAGGAAACATCTACTTTATAACAAGTATTCCCAACATTTTTCCGATAACCTTTATCTTTACCGTTTTCAGGGAGGCAAAAAGAAGTATTTTGAAAGTAAGGCAAGTAGTGAAAAAGAGATACTAACTTTTAATGATGATCTTGCTGAATATATCAAGCATGGAAAAAACAAGATACTTACCACCTATGATTCGCTTGGGAAGATTATGGAAGTATTGGTTGGCCTGGGAGAGAATCTGAATGAATGGATTGTCGTGGTTGATGAATTTCAGGTTATTTTCTATGACTGCCATTTCAAACCAACTACAGAACATGAATTGTCGGAAGCATTACAAAGGTTTACCCAAGTAATCTATCTCTCCGCTACTCCTTTTCTTGAATCTTATCTGGATATGACGGTACAATTCAAGTCTCTGCCCATCTATGAATTACTTTGGCCGGAGAGTATGACAAAGTTACCCGATGTAGAGGTAATAAAGTCCAGAAAATCAGTATTGGAGCTATGTACGGGATTGATAGAGAAATATCGTTCAGGAAATGGCAGGAGTACGATGGTAAACGGCGAAGAGTCTATAGCGAAGGAAGCTGTTTTCTATATCAATTCTGTTTCAGAGATTATAAAGATTATTAAGAAGTCGGGATTAAAACCGGAAGAGACCACTATCATCTGTTCTTCCAAGAGTGACAATATAAAGAAACTGGATGAATTATCAAGACAGACCGGGATGAAGTTCAAGATAGAAGAGATTCCGGGTAAGGGAGAGCCACATAAGATGTTTACCTTCTGCACCTCGACTGTTTATGTAGGAGCCGACTTCTATTCAACCAATGCCTATTCTTATATATTTGCCAATCCCAAAGTAAGCAGCATGACGATAGATGTCTCTGTGGATCTTCAACAAATCATAGGAAGGCAAAGACTGGAAGAGAACCCTTTCCGTAACTCAGCCACCTTATATTATAATACACGGGAATCAAAAGTGACGAAAGAGGATCTGGAGAAATCAATCAAGGAAAAGAACGACAGCACCAACCGACAAATAGAAAACTACGAAGCTGCTCCACATAAAAATGACCAGCTTCAAATAATGGAGAATACAATCAGACAGCAAGGGCATAAGGAGCATTATTGTTGCATCGTGAAGGATAAGGATAATAACGTAAGGATAGTTAAAAATGAAATCCTTGAAATAGCGGAACGGAGAGCTTGGGAAGTTTCAGACCAGATTTATCGGAGTGACTTTTCCATGTACAGGGCTTTAAGTTCCGGTGTAAATGTTACCAGATCTACCGACAGTGATAATCCTGAGATACAGAAATTATTCAGCGAGTGGAACAAGGACGGTCAATTTTCAAGAAAAGCAAAGATGTATTGTGAACTCCATGATACTTTCCCCGATTTGTTGGATGAATGTACCTTTATAGAGAAGAAATTCAAGACCTATTATGAAGCTCTCGGAAAGGAAGGTTTGGAAGCATTGCATTGGAGAGAGGACTATATCAAACAAGCCATTGAACCCACTCCTTTTGATAAACTTCCTAAAGATAAAATAGCGGAGGAATTGATAAAAGTGCTGAGGGTTGAAAAGGACTATACGAAAGCGGAGGTCAAGAAATTACTTCAAGGTATCTATACGAGACTGGGAATCAACGGTAATCCAAGTGCTTCCGATATTGCCAATTATCTGACTTGTGAGGATAGAACTAACCGGATAGAAGGTAAAAAGGTCGCTGTATTTAGAATAGCATCCCATATCCGAACAAAAATATCACTTTTCAATAAAATTACAAACATCAATCACCCACAGGAATATGATATAGATAAGGTGCTGGATATAATCAAGAACGACACCTACTTTTACGTAGCCGATAAAGTTGATGCGGTAAGGAAAGCTATGACCAAAAATGAAAAAGAGGAAGCCAAGATGAAACTTCCGGCTGTAACATGGAACGGAACTTTCAAGACTAAGAACAGAAGCGATCTAATACACTATTCTTCATTTACGGCTCTGGATTTCGACCACATTCAGCCGGAGAAGATGGATGAGTTCGGAAAATGGCTGCAAAGTTTCCCATGTGTCTATGCCTATTTCGTAACGTCAAGCGGGAAGGGTTATAAAGCGATTATTCTCCATGATAATTATGAGCCGCTTTATCATTATGACTTATATAATCAGCTTTTGGAACTGTTTGATTGCCCTGAGAAAGATACGAGTACAATAGACTTGGCGAGAGGTAATTTTCTGAGTTATGATCCGAACCTGTGGAAAAATCCTGATCCTAAGCCGTTTCATTTTGTCCCATCCACCCCTGAATCTGTTATTCCTGATGTCGTAACGGAAACCATAATAAAGGATGAAGCCGGAAATGAAATGATAACCGAGGATGATTCTTATGTAGCCAAATTCCTGAATACATTGAGCAGACAAGTTGTTTCTGATGATAGTATAATCCGTATCCTTGGAAGTATCTGGACTGGAAAATCTCTAGCCAACGGAAGAAACAATACTGCGATGGCTTATGCAGGAGTTCTATGTAAGGCGGGAGTTGAGAAAGACAGAGCCAAATCATTCATTGAAGAGCTTATTCCGGATTTTGATATAACTCAAATAATGGAATATGCTTACTCCCATAATACTTTCGGATGTGAACGTAGAAAGTATAAATCGAGAAAAAAATAAGATATTTATTACCCTCTAAATAGATAGAGCTTAAAATGTCGGAACTAAAGTTTATTAACTAACTGAAAACCAAAACAAAAGGAGATGCTGTCATAAGCTCTCCTTTTTTATTCTTGATCGAAAAGCATCAAGGTTTCCCATCAATGTAAGAAATGCATACAAGACCACATTTATTACCACCAAGAATTGCGCCTTATATGTTCTTGTAAAGGATTACAGCTATCTCCTTCTATATAGAGATTTGCGCGTTTCAAACGAATAATAACCGCTTCTTGGGAAACATTAAACTTGGATGATAGTGTTCCAACCACAACGTTGCAATCACGTATATTACATGGCTGATAATCGTGATAGAGCCTACCGGTTGTAATTCTGTTTTCTTTGAAAAGTTTGTCTACTTCTACATAGAATGAGGAATCAGGCATAAGAAGAAACGATGCAAATGTATTAGCCTGATACTCCATTCTACCATGAGTGGATTTACTAATAATTGTATTCTTGTCACTTTCTCTGTCCTCAATTGAAAGTAAATTTTCCACGATGGACGAATGTAGGGCAATATGTCCTAATTCGTGAGCAATAGTGAAGTTTTGACGATGTTCGCTCAAAGTAGAGTTAATAGTAATTATATGTTCTTTGAAATCACATTTGCCTAAGCAGTCTTCTTGCATTTCAACGAAATCAAATTTATAATTGGCTGCAATTAGCGAAAAACAGCGATCTATGAAGTTTTCATTTATCAAGTACTTGGTGTCTTGTAAGATTTCATTTACTCTTTTGCGGATTTCATCCTCCTCTATAAATGGTACATGTAATGCATTTAACATCGGAATACCATACTCTTGTAATAAATCCGAAATTGTAATAAACGAATTTCCACAATATACTATTGGATAGTTGGTTGAAACTTCACCTATTAAGGCCTTATGTCTGAATTGATTTTTATCAAAATTATTTATTTGCCTCCAAATAATTGTTTCCCAATCGCTTTTTTCAGATAAAACTACAAGTGCAATATTATCACTTTGAGCCAATGTAATTACTTGTTGTGTAAAACCAGCAGATGAAATCATTATGCCACGAACCCCTGAACGTGGATAATCAGCAAGATTCCCAACAAACTCACGATAGATGGAATTGTCTATTTTTCTTTTGTGATTCTTACATTCAACAACAAGTAAATTGCTCCATGTTTTTTTCTCGGGGTTGGAATATATTTCTATCGTTATATCTGGATTCAGCATAACATTTGGAGCAGTTTTGCTGGCATATTGTTTGTGTAAGAAGATTTCGTTATATCTCGATACCCCAGGTATATCTTGGCTTTCAATAAGATTCTTCAACTTATTAAAAACTAATTCCTCAAAAGAGTCCCCTTTATGTTGATTACCAAGTTTCCTTGCCATATATTATTCCTTGAAATGTTGTTGCTTACAATTTTACTATAGAATGTAATACATAACTGTAAGACAAAGTGGAATAAAAAATGTTACAATTCATGTACAAAAGCTTAAAGAGTAAGCATTTATGTGATTAAATTATTCCATCCTACGGTTATGTACCATACTCATACTTCGTCTGTACTCCTCCTGTCTCTGACTAACCCTTGGATATAAGATCGTTTGTCAGACCTATCTGTAAAATAATAGAGATACTGAATTATAACCTACTTCCTTAAAATCTTCTCCATAGTTTTCCCTTTAGCCAATTCATCAACCAGTTTATCCAAGTATCTGATTTTCTGCATCAATGGGTCTTCAATTTCTTCTACCCGGCAACCACAAACCACTCCCTTGATAAGTCCACAATTAGGATTCATTTGTGGTGCTTCATTAAAGAAAGTGGTAAAATCGACTTCCTTATCCAGTTGTTCTTGCAGTCCTTCTTTATCATATCCGGTCAGCCAACAAATAATCTCGTCCACTTCCTGCCTTATCCGGTTCTTCTTTTCCACCTTTGCGACTAATAATGGATAAACCTTGGAGACTTTCATCGCAAACTCCTTATTCTTTTCCATTACAATTCTATTTTTCACAAAAGTAGCAAAAAAAAGAAAACCGAAACCTTTTATCAGTCTCAGTTTCCTTTTCCGGTTTAGTTTTTATCTGCTTTAATTTATCCAATCCACTACAGTATCTCCCTTATAACCTTTTTCCCAGACAAACCAGGCATAGGCGATTGCATTCCCATTTGCCTGAACTGCCGTAAAATCTCCATCTTTGGCAACAGAAGCACGGGAAGAAAAGACATGTATTTTTCGTGGTGGATTGTCCTGAAAGAATGGTTTACGCCTTTTCCCCTCTAAGAACGTTAGTTTCAGGAACATCGCTACCTTAGTTCTTTCATCGGATATATCCAAGGTTTTCTCTATAAATTCCAGAGCTATTTTATAAGGAGGGTTGGTAATGATAGCTCCATAAGGGTTTTCGGTGGCTTTCAGAAAATCAACTCCACCGATACCATAGCCCCGGTCTATTAGGTCAGTGGAATACACCTTTTTACCAAGTTCTATCATTCGTTTAGAGAGATGTCCCATTCCACAGGCAGGTTCCCATATTGTATCAGGAAACTTCTCAACCTCGAATAATCTATCTATAGCTTCAGGGAATGTAGCATAAAAATCATGTTCCTCTCTTATTGTATCGGAGTGGTTAGATGCTCCGATAGTGGTATATATAGTATTTTTCATAGCTTTAGAATATGATTTGCATTAAGATCCGATCCGCATAGCATCTTAGGCCGATGTGTTCCACTGTCTGCCCTATCTCTTCAAACAGCTGGAATTTATAGAACCTGATAAAACTTGTAATATCCGTGTAAAAATTCTTCCCGGCAAATTTTAGTGGATGTATCATTGGGTATCCACCAACTTGTTGTGGCTGGAATGCTCCTATTCCCACTCCACTTATTAAGGCCATGTCAGCGTCAAAAATGATAGGTTTGTCGGGATCATAGTCGAAGTCCCTGACAAAGAACATCCTGACCTCCTTCTCGCTGATTTCCTTTATTCTGAACTGTACCATCCCAGAAGTGCTCTCGTCTAATGATTCCGATACTCGTGATTCAATCTCCTCAACGCTCATATTTGTATTGAGCACCTCTCCGTTTGCTATAAAATAGTTTTTCATAATGTTGTAGATTTAGATTTTTGTGATGTGATTGTTAGTGTGATATTCCATTCCTTTTTAAGATAAGAGACAAGACCGGAGTAGGCGTCAATCCTTCTCCTTTCCCTCGGCATGATTTCTAAAGCCTCTTGAAGCGTGAGATTAATACAGAATCCAGTTTTAAAAGCATCCCCATATTTGCTCTGGAGTAATGCTATGTCTTTCTTATATTTCTCAGGGATAAGTTGTTTGGGGCTACTGTCTTTTTTCACGATAACACTTGGCTCAGTAGTATTCTCCAAGCGATTAGAGACCGAAGATCTTGGCTCGGCACCTAATATTCTGTTTATAAAATCGGTCAACATAAAATGCGATTTATATTTCAGATATTAGGCGTTGAGCTGGTGAGAATAGCGTTTTAGCGATTTGGGAATAAGGACAAAAAAATAACGCACCAAGATTTATGTCCTAGTGCGTTTGATACTTTGGAATAAGCTTCAATTTGGAAAGTCGGCAAAAATTTTGGGAATTAATTTTGAATAATACTCTTTCTCATTATTAGGATAATGCAATTCTGCCGTTATAAATACCCCATCCTTCAAGACAGTCTTTAAATAAAATATATCCCCATTTTCCGTATAAGCAGAAATAACATACCAATTTTCTTTTAATCTGCAATAAACTGGAGATTTGGATTTATATTCGTTGTATTTATCCTCAATCGTTTCATTTAGAGCATTGTGTATTCCATATACAATTAAATAGGTATGACTATCCTTAGATAATTTACATCCATCCCCATTTTCTGATTCATAAATATTACTAAAAGAAGATGGATATAAAATATTGTAACCAAAACGGGAATTATAGTATTTCTTTAGTGTAACTTCTTGTGAGGCTGCATTGTGATTACCTTTTATATGTAGTTCAAAAGGCATTTTAACTTGTTTATAGTTGGTAAATGTACCATAGAAAGAATCATTTGCAAATTCTCCCGTAAAATTACCAGTTTTCTTTCCTTCATTATTAAATTCAAGCAATACAACATCACCACTTTCTGATATACCGCCATATAAATATAGATAATTATCGCTTCCTGTTTTATCATAAAAGTATTTGCCGTATATCTTGTCATCTTGAATGGATAATTGCATTGTGACTGCATACTTATCATTAATCCGGCCTTGCAGTTGATAAGTATTTCCTTTGGATATGGGCATTACAAGTTTTCCCTGAAAATCATAATGAATATCAACAAAAGCAAATTCACTTGTAGCAGTACAATCAATAAATTTAGTCATTATCATTCTATGGGCTATATATCCATCATCATTTTTAGTTATCGCTTTTCCTGAACAAAGCTCTTTAATTTGCCAATTAGAAGGATTTAGCTCTAATATATACTCTGTATATCCAACACTATTGGCACCATTATTACCAGAAATGAGTAATGTATTATTTTCTTGATTAATCAGTACATCATAACTAGTCAAGAATACCTCCCCGACATTATTTGTTGGTAAAGCCTCTGTGTTAAATTGTTTCAATTTCCCCTTATCCAAATCATATATTAAAAGGTAGGGAAAGCCATAATCGTCTTCACCTTTTAACCTAAAAGTGCAATATTTGGATAATTCTGGATATTTATGATCAACTTGTATTTTATTACCATACTTGGCCGTCAGTTCTTGAATAATAGCATTTGACCTCTGTTCATATATATCCGATGTAGATTGTGTACTTTGCTGTAGGGTAACACCAGTAACAGTATTCATATCCTCTTGTTGAAGTGTCTGTATTACATCTTCATCTTTAGTACATTGCCAAACTAAGAATACAGCTATAATGAAAATTGCAATACCTCCAATTGCAAATCCAATATAGGAGGATTTAGATTCCTTTTTTACACTGGCTTTAATAGATTCGTTGCATACGTTCTCATTCGTCTGTAGAGTACTTTCCTGAATATCTGATGATGTTATAGTTTCATTTTGGGATTTTATTACTTCGGACTGCTGATTGGTACTTGAAATATCTCCTGTTACAAATTCAGAATTGTTTTCCTCTGTTGGCGTGTTAGAATATTCTATTGGATTTATACTGCTTGTCGCTGTTTGTGGGCTATACTGTTCTTGTACTTTGTTTTCTTCTTGTTGCTTGATAAATCTTGATTGCGGTACCACCCAAGCATAATATTCATTCAATATTTTATGATAATAGAAATGCTTTATAATCAGTATTAATGGCAATATCCAAACACTTCGTATTATCAAATCCATTGTAGAATAAATGTCTGTACCTAATAACCTTCCTATCCATGCTATCGTTTGTAAGGTTACTCCATCACGTATTATCATTTCATATAAATCAGTACTCGACTTACATATCCAGCAACAAGCCAATGTATTTAATATAGCTAATCCTTCAATAATCCGTCTGTCCAGTTTTCTCCCAATACTACCAATTACAGTTGCCGAAGAAAAGACAACAGTTATTATGATGAAGATAATAGCAAATGTATGCAAATTATCCGCTTCACTCATTAAATAGTTGAAATTGGAAGTGGTATTGATGCCAGTATATTCATTTACTAGATCACCGACTATTGAATATTCTTGAACGAAAGAACTTACATCTTCATCCGTTTGCTTATATACTGGTTCGACTTGTAAGGCATAAACACATACCAAACCACCAAAAAGAATCTGCCAAAAGGACATAGATAACAGACCTTTGGTTATTCTTTTTTCAGTAGATGGGTAATATTGATTATGAATAAAAGGAATTATCATCTGATAAAAGATAACAATTCCGATTATTATAGAGATTAGTATTATCATTGTATAGAATTTAATATAATATATCACTTTCGACTATATCGTCTATGGTAAAAAATGCTTGCTTAAATTGCCTCTTGATTTCTCCAGTTTTCGTTATTAAGAAACTTGTTTGTTCTTTTATTCCTATAAAATAAGGGCTATTTAAAAGACTTGCTATATAATCATACTCAAAAGGACAAAGCTGTCTTTCATCCATAGATAAAATTCCCCATTTATCATCTATACTGGCTATAAACATTCCATTATTATTGGTATTGCATGAGCCTATTACAGAATACTTGTCTTTTATAAGAATTTTTCCGGAATCATTCATAATACCATATCCATTGGAAGTTTGATATACGCAATAACCTCCACAAGAGCGACTTATTGCTTTATATTGAGAATTGGCTGGCAATAAAGCCTTTTCATGAATATTTTTCAATCCAAAGTTTCCGTCAGCAGCATAGGGAACAATATCATTATATACTCCGATTTCCTGCATGATATAATTACTCAAAATAGCATCAAATGTAGATTCTTTTGTATCTGCATTAATACTTGTAATCTTATTACCGTTCTTATCTATAACAATAGCACTCTTTTCTTTGAACTTTAAAGCAACAGCATATCCGTTCACAAAGGGGGACCCAGCATCATATTGAAAAGGTATTATAATTTTTCCTTGCATATTAATGTATCCTCCTTTATCTTTATCATTTACAGCATAAAAAATTCCTTCGGTTGGGATTGATACTCTTTTAATATATTGCGGTAATTGATATAAAGTATTACCATTTTTATCAATGCAAGATATACTTTCACCCTTTCGAGTTACAAACGCTATTCCTTCTGAGAAATTTGTAACATTTATATAATTTGTACCCACAATTTTTTCCGGTTCATTTATATTATGCAATTCATAAGTGCCGTCTTCTCTTACTACAAAAAACATATCATCAGTTACGGGAGTTGGCATATCTTGAAATGTTGATGGTACCACAACTTTTCCCTCTACACTCATAATTCCCCATTTGCCATTTTCTGTTTCTTGATATGCAAAATGTGTAATACCTTCACGATTTTTATTAGTACTAGTATTACCACAAGCAGATAAAAGAAGCGAAATTATCATTCCTATAAAAAGAAAATACTTTGTTTTCATGTTACTTAGTTTTTATGAATTATATTTTGATTTACAATTTGACAATCTTTCCGTCTATTTTGTCTATAAATAAATTGATAAACTCTTGAACGGTATTTCCACAAGGATAATTGGGTGTCAGATACATTGGAGCAATAAATTGATAATTAAAATCACTTCCATCTGCATAGAGCGTGATTTTCATTATTATGGATGATATAAAATTTGCATTAATATCCCACACAAATAGTTCGTTGAATAATCTTTCTATAGTTGGGGTTCGTTTAATAAAATAAATATTAGAACAAGCCTCATTAGCTAAAGTATGCCATAACTGTTGATTAGGTGAGATGTAAAAGACTAATAAAACTTCTTGTAAATCAGTTAATGGGTTCAATAAATCTTGTTTCAATTGAGATAGTGTTTCTTGGTTCATAGTTATATTCTCCTTATACGCCTATAAGTTCCCGAAGTCAGCAGATTTAACTATACAAGAAAGGCATGGAACTTGTTCTGCTATTCACCGAAAACGGGTATCGCCAAACACCCAGTAGAAATGAATATGAAGAAACAAATACCCATGCCGTAATGATATGTAGAATCAAATACAGCATGGGCTATATCTAATTACATATACAAAACAGAATGAGCGTTACATTTCTCTATCCTTCTACTTTTGAAATTGGCGATTTCGTTTTCAGGATAAAGCAAAAAACGCTTTCTATGTTAAGTTCAGCCATTTCTCCAGCTGAACACCGCAAAGATAGTCTTTTTGTTCAAATGTAACGCTCTTATATGAGTATTTATTTCTTCAAATATAAGGAAAACAGTACTTTCAGAGGCGGTAAAATTAGGAAATATCATTGAAAGGCAAGATTAGATTTGGAATCAAATGAGAAATATTGTTCATTATTGCATCATAATCATCAGTGAGTTAACCGAAGGCCAGTTACATAAGGGTTATATATCAAACTCTTTAATGCACTCAGGCGGCGTGCGCCTACAACTGACGAAAGAAAAAAAGAGAAGCCAAGTATTACCTCAGCCTCTCTCATTTATAGATCTATTTTATTCCACTACTTCAAATTCATGGAAAGAATACCAAACATCATCGTCATCTTGTTGCTCCGTATATTTTTCCAATGCAGTTTCAATTGCATTCTTGTCCGGCTCTACTATCTTACCTACTATCTCAGAAACACATTGAGCCACTTCTTCGATGGTCATAAAATACTCCGAATCATCATTAGAATCTAAATAGTAACGTTCCGAAAAATATTGTCCACTGGCATCATTTGTATTATAAACTCCACATCCCGGTTCTTCCTCACGATAATACACTTTGATGGATGGAAATTTTTCTTCTATGATTTCCCTTACTCCTTCCTGCTCACACCAAGCTGTAGATTGACAGATAGTGAGAATATTATTACTCAGTTCATAATAAGTGATTTCGCCACGACATCTATACTTTTCCCAGTCACCTCCTAATTTTGTGACTAAATTTCCCAGCCACCACTTGCCAAAACCATTTTTCTCAATGCTGGTCTTACATCTATCAATATACTTCAAGATCTTATACAATGACTTTACTTCCTTCAAGTCACCGACACATTTATAAGTACAATCGCACCAGTTAGGCATAATCCTCTACCTCCCTTCCGTTTTCGTATCTGCAAATATTCAATTCCTCAGTCGTCATCCATTGGCAGTTACTGAGCCTAAATCCGTACTTTTCTTCGATAATTGAAAGGAAAGATTCAAAGTCCTCATATTCCTCCGATTCTCTCAGTTCTTCATCCGTCAGCTTTATGATATTCAAACAGCCGACACAAAAGTCTAAAATTAAAACATACCTTGGTTCCATAATTCGATTTCATTTTAAGTTATACCTTTTGATTAATTTATATACAGTCGATTTTGAGAAGCTACATCCCTGTGAAGTAACGAATCTTTCTTTATTCAGAATATCCGCTATCTCTTGCAAGGAATGTTCCTCCTTGGTTAATACCCTAAGCATAGCAATAGCCCTTTTGTTGTTCGGGTTGTTGTCTGCTTTCTCTTTACAAGTCCTGATGCTGCTCTGAATGGCTTGTTTATGCTTATCCATCAAGTGCTCAGGATTACCCAATTTAAATCCTCTTGCTTTCTTGGCTTGTAATGCAGATTTGGTTCTTACCGCTATCAGTTCCGCTTCGTATTGGGATATTGCGGACAAGATATGAAGTACCATTTTATTTGCTTGTGGGAAATCACAGAAGACAATCTCCACATCACTCTCTAAAAGGTTTGACAGGAAGGAAACATTTCTCGCCAGTCTGTCCAGTTTGGCTACGATAAGTGTCGCGCCTTCTTTTCTGCAAAGGCTCAACGCTTCTTTAAGTTTGGGTCTCTCTTTTTTACGACCAGATTCTATTTCTATATATTCAGCAACCGGGACTTTGTCTTGAAGGTGTTTATGTATGATTTCCTTCTGTGCCTCAAGTCCAAGTCCTGAATATCCTTGTTTTTGAGTGCTTACCCGAAGATAAGCCACGTATCTGTTTTCATTCTTCATTGTTGTTTTCTTTTTTAATAATAGTTCCACCGGTTAGATGCTCGTCTAATCTTTGGAACCCTGTCGGTTGAACATAAAAAGGGGAATACATGAGAACTAAAAATGATGATTCTCACATATTCCCCGATTACAGAAATTATCGTCTGCATTATACGGCTACCTTATATATAAGTCCGTATTTTGAACAGATATAATCATAAGAGGATAAACCTGATTCTACAGTATCGTCTATCACAGAAACTATCTTATCCAGTGGTACGCAATCATAGACAGCTTGTGATTTCTGATTGTCCGGTTTAATGGTTATCTGATAAAGGCTCATATCTGACAAGTAACGAACCTTTATCCAACATCGGGTTTTGAAAAGGTAGAATGATGTACCTTGATCTATAACCTTTACACTGCCAAAGTCAAGTCCCCATCCAAAAGGCTTCATAGAGTTTTGCAGAGCTTCATGCCAGATTATCTTGGCTACCGATTCATTCTCATTATTTGCCATAGTATTCCTTCATATAACATCTTTCACATAGGCTTCCGAAATCATTCACATCCGATCGGTTCATAGGCTTTCCACAATAGGCGCATTCTCTGACTGTCTCTTCGTGAACATATCTCACTACCTCCAATAAAGGTTCTCCATGATAAGTTACTGTAATCTTACCTTTTCTTGTCGTTTTCTTCTTAGCCATATTTCTTTGATTTTAGTGAATACTTGTTGTTTACATAGGTGGTACATATAGCTCTGATAACTCTTGCCCGATCTGCCCTGTTATAATTGGCTGGTACATCATGCTCATAGCTGTTACGGAAAGATTCGTGAAGTTTACCAAGACATTGATTCTCTGTCCTATTACCTAAAAAGTCTTTCAGTTTGTATTGAGCGTATGTATCTGTATCGTCTCCTTGAATGTAAACGGATAGCATAATCTCGTCCTTCTTGTCATTCCAGATTGAAGTAACTGTGCTGTTCCAATTATTACCAGCGTCATCAAGAAACAAGGTCTTGAATCTGTTTTTTTGCTTGTTTGAATCACCTTTTCCTGCTTCCTTGATTATTCGAAGTATTGTCTTATAGGTAATTGACAGTAATTCATTCTCACTAGCCGAACTGATTATCTCCAGCTTCTTGTGTGGAGCGTATCTTTTGAATAGCTCCGTATTGATGTTTGTTGCCATATTGATAAAAATAAAAAGACCCAGAGAGAAAGACATCCTTATTAGTAAATGTTGTTTCTCCCTGAGTCCGGGTTAATAAATGATTGTTTGTTTAAGCCACTGAAATCTGAACTGAACCGGAAATAGGCGATACTTTCATAAAGGTCTCATAATCGGTTATTTCAGAATGCGCATCTTTGAATGCTTTCAGGTCAAATGAGCTTCTTGTACCCGGTAGTTTCCGAGTGATACGCATGGTTTCGGTAATCCAAGTCTTTACTCCTGTATTCTCCATATCTGAGAGTATCTTGGCTTTAATTGCCGACAACTTCTCTTCTACTTCGTTCTTGGTTCTGATAAGTTCTCTGATATAATTCTCCTGTGACCTGTATTCTTCAGGAATACTATATGGACTAATAAACTGTTCCCCTTGAAGGTCAGCATCAAGCAGTTCCTTACAAATTTCAGAAGGTATTCGATCTACAAATATAATCTCGCTGATATGGTCGAAAGTACCGTTTTTCTTAGCTTTGTTTCGGATATGGATTACAAACAGCTTGTCAATTTTCGCTTTCTTGTTCTGTAGTTCAAAGAAGTACGCATAGATACTAAGCTGCCATCTGACTTTCTCCAGTTTCTCCGAAGTCATAGTTCCATAGGTTTTAATGTCACCTATACTAAAGGTACCATCGGAAACCCTATAAACTTTATCAATCATCGAAGCCCAATCTTTAGAATCTGAAACGATATATTCAGAGGCTTCATGTATCAAACCATAATCTTTGCAGATTTGAATGTAGTCGGCTACTTCAATGGTGCCGTCATTAATCCAGTTCTTATCAAAATCCTCAATACTAAGATGAACGCTTGTGCCATAATTAGCTGCCGCCTGAACGACTGACATAGGTATTCCATCAAATTCGTTAGGGAACAGTTGTCTTTGTAACATCCCAGTAATCCCGGACAGTTCTTTACCGTCTAAGTAATAGGTGTGCGCTTCTTCATTGAAAAGGACACCTGAGTCTTTGAGTTCTATTCTTTTTGTTGCCATAATCATGCTACTTGGTTAAGTTGTAACTTACGCTCTGTAAAAAGAGCCTTGATTTCACTATTAGAATCCACCTCGTTCTTATGCTGCTGATACAGTCCTATAAGTGATTGCTGATTGGTACAAGCATTTAGGGCTGCTTTTATCCCCGCATACTTTTCCAAAGGTTGTTGTGCCGTTTTGGTTTTACGACTTGTTGGTCTCTTCGATACTGTTTCAGGATTTTGGGCAGCATCCGTATTTTCATTCTCCGGCACATCTTCTCCGGTATAGATATACAATCCCAAACCAAACATGGCAAGGTTCTTTACCAAGCATCGCATAATAGTTTTGTTAATATCGAACATAGTAGCTGCTTCCACCTTCTTTTCCACGTATTGCTTCTTGATCTTGTCGTATATATTATAGGTATAGGGTTCAAATTTCATGGCTTTGTTCGCTCCGTTCATTACTGGGAGCCACATTTCATGAGTAATTCCGTCTACGGTCACTTCTGTATATACCATTATTCCAATAAACGGGTCAGCAAAATAGGGAAGTCCTGTCGATGGATTTTTGATAATCTTATAGGTTGCACTTGGATAGCATCGCTTAAACTCTGCCCAAGCGTTTGCCCAGCTTAAATAAGTCAGGTCGTTATACTTCTCAACTTTTTCGCTGAGGTCTAATGAATAGAGCGCATCAAACATAATCGCTCTTCTTTCGTCATCCGTAGCATTTGCCGGGATGACAGGTTTTTGAAATTTACACATAATGATAAAAATTTAGTGGTTGATAATCTGATAAAATGGAAAAAGGGAGATACACGGAATCTTGGTTTGATGAATAAACCTTGATAATGTGTACCTCCCCTTAAAGAGTAAGGTCGTTTTTAGCTCAGATACCAGTTATAGCCTTCGGTATCATTTCCGTTTAAGGCTTTCTGGATTCCTAAAGCAAAATCCATACAGTTTTGGTTTCGCTCCAGCCAACGGTCTATGTAAGCAGATTTAACTGCTTCGTTGGCATACTGGAGTAGATTCCAGCAAGTAATCTCTTCTCCTTCTTTCTTCCCGAAATTAGGATTGGAAACATAACCTTTCACCATCGCACTCACGGCTTGGTCACCGATGTTCAAGGATGGTAATTTCTTTTGTTCAAGTGGCGGCAAGAACTGATAAAGTCTTAACCTGCCGATGATTTTACAGAACATTTCTTCGGAGATTGATGTTGATTGCAGATTCTCCAAAAGTTGTAGCGTTTCCTCTTTATGCGGATTGAATGATTCAAACAGTTCGATAGATTTCTCTATGATGTCCGCTTCTGTCATGCATTCGATGGTTCCTGAAAAGCCGTCTGTAGTCAAACAGAGATTACTACAAACTCGTACTTTATAGCCAACGAATATCTTGAACTTCATGGCACAGTGTTTGTTATAGAGCTTGTCTTCATTATAGGATCTCACTCCTCCGACTGTAAGATTCACAGGTTGCCCGTTAATGGTTTGAGTGAGATTCTTGACGTGGCTGACCCATGCAAGACGTTGATAGAATATGGTTTTCTCGTTCTCTGCCAATTCGCTTGCTTTCTTGTGTTGGGCTTCCGGTATTCTGCCTATGATGGGATGTGAGACCCTGCATTCTACAGGTTCCAATGCTCCGAATACTTGTTCCGCTGCTCCTGTTACGGCACCGATGAAGTTTTGGTGCGAGATAGTAAGAGTACTGTCGCAGAATGTTGGAATGATGTTCTTGGTCGTCAATTCTTCCAGTGTTATCCCGGAAGTGTTAGATTCAATAAAATTAGGATGCTTCTTCTGTTCTCCTTCCGATACATTTACAGTATCTTCAATAGATTCAGTCTGGATCAATTCCACTGCTGCCGCTTCTTCTTGTAGACCGGCAACTTGTTTTTTCGTTGTTCTCATATTCTTCTTGTTTTTAAGTTGTTGATAAAATCCGATAAACGAAAAAAGCCAAGAGGTTTATTTCTTTGCTTTTACAAATATTCCTCTCAGCTTCTTTATTCCTTTGAGTACCGAAGTTACTACTTCCAATACCGTTATTATCACGTCCTGTGTCTTGTCACAATTCATTCACGGACGTTTTATCAGTTTTCAATCGATGCATTGTCTGCACCAACTTTACCCGTGGCAGTCTTATCCTTCGTGCCACAATACTTTTCCACAAGTTCAATTACGACAGAACCTGCAACGATGATTTCAGCCACGTAAGCCGCAATCTTCAATCCTTTCATTAAATTTCCCATTTCTTTTAAATTTTAGTTTGTTAATAATATTGCTTTCTATTCTCTTATATACTTTTCTCATATATAAGGGTTTGAAGGGAAATCAAGAAAGGAGAAGAAAAAATAAACCAATCTTTCGACTGGTCGTGATAGTTGAACCGTTATAAATAGCTCCTCGCATTTACTTGGCCTATCATGCGGCATACATTCTTTCGTGGGGAACTATGTCTTATCCACATACTGAAATTGCTACGCATCATCGAATCTACATCTTATCCATTATCTGAAAATAAGCGTGACCCGGTAATTGTTTTATTATAATGCTTGAAGCTGACGCACCTTATCTTAATGGTGCTGTATTATACTCCAAGCTATTTTATCATATATAAGGGTTTGAAGGTCTTGGAAATGGAGAGAATATGAGAAAGAATAATCATGAATAAGTTAAAAATCTGTTTGCTATTGACATTCTCATTGATTTTTGTTTCCTAAATTAGAACTATTTTGTATTTTTGCAGTAGGTTAATCAATAGGCATGGAAGCAAAAGCAAAATTTAAAATTATATATTCAGAAGAGACTATTCAATTTTTAAACAGTCTTGATGAAAAAGCGAAGGCTAAAATCATGTACAATATAAATAAAAGCAAGTACGTGATTGACAAGGAGCTTTTCAAGAAACTGGATGATGCGGATGATATATGGGAATTCAGAACTTTATACAATGGAATTTCATATAGGTTATTTGCTTTCTGGGACACTGACAAGGAAACATTGGTAATTACCACTCATGGTATAATCAAAAAGACCCAGAAAACCCCATCCAAAGAAATAGCAAAAGCCAAAGAGATAAGAAAGATATATTTCAATTCTAAAAAGTGAAGGTATGGAAGAAATGAAATTTTATACGGAAGAAGAAGCGTTGGATAAAGTGATAGGTGAAAAAGGCACTCCGGCACGTAACAAATATGAAGATGATATTAATAATTTTCTAATAGGTGAAGCAATCAAGCAAACCAGAGAAGCCAAGAATCTGACACAGGAACAGCTTGGTGAATTGATGGGAGTAAAAAGAGCGCAGATCTCAAAAATAGAAAGCGGAAAGAGCGTCACTTTCTCAACCATAATCAGGGCATTCAAAGCTATGGGAGTAAATTCAGCCAATTTGGATTTAGGATCACTGGGAAAGGTGGCTCTCTGGTAACAAACAAATGAAAATAATACGCATCAAGTACAGCCCATTCTACCTAAGAGTGGGTTTCTTTTTTTGCAACCCTTAACGTGGGAGGGTTAAATGAGTATAAAAGACCGGGGGAGTAAGAGGGGGAGTGCCGGAAAAAAGAAAACCTCCGAGATGTTGATTCTCAGAGGTTTATCTTATCATTTATTCTTCTTAAGCGGTGCGTACGGGACTCGAACCCGTGACCCCATGCGTGACAGGCATGTATTCTAACCAACTGAACTAACGCACCATGATTTCATTTTTCCGTCGCTATCTCTCTCGATTGCGGTTGCAAAGGTAGATGTTTTTTTTAAATCTGCAATAGTATAAAAGAAAAAAAATCATCTTTTTTTTAACATTGGTTGATTATAAGAGATTTATACTACCTTTGCAGAGATAAAAAAAATAGAAATCATGAAAAATACCCCTATTGAACGTAGATTAATCGATGAGACTATCGAAGATTTTCATATTGCAGACTTTGCAAAAGCTACTATCCGCGAAGTAAAAGCCATTGCAGCTAAAGCAGAGGCGGCTTCAGGTGTGGAATTCATAAAGATGGAGATGGGTGTCCCCGGACTCCCGCCCTCGGCCGTAGGCGTAAAGGCGGAGATCGACGCACTGCAGCAAGGAATAGCAAGCCTTTATCCGGACATCAACGGGTTGCCTGCATTGAAAGAAGAAGCATCCCGTTTCATCAAAGCATTCATCAATGTAGATGTGGCGCCGGAAGGATGTGTACCCGTAACCGGCTCCATGCAGGGAACTTTTGCATCATTCCTTACATGCAGCCAGTGTGATGAGAAAAAAGATACAATCCTGTTTATCGACCCCGGTTTCCCCGTACAAAAGCAGCAATTGGTGGTAATGGGACAGAAATATGAAACTTTTGACGTGTATGATTATCGTGGCGACAAACTGAAAGAAAAGTTGGAAAGTTATCTCAAGAAAGGCAATATTTCCGCCATTGTTTACTCCAACCCGAACAATCCGAGCTGGATATGCCTGAAAGAAGAGGAGCTCCGTATTATCGGTGAACTTGCCACTCAATACGACGTAATCGTTTTGGAAGACCTCGCCTATTTCGCTATGGATTTCCGTCAGGATTTAAGCAAGCCGTTCCAAGCACCGTATCAGCCTTCCGTAGCTCATTACACCGACCATTACGTATTACTCATCTCGGGCTCCAAAGCATTCAGCTATGCAGGACAACGCATCGGAGTGAGTTGTATATCGGATAAGCTTTATCACCGGACATATTCGGGGCTGACCAAGCGTTACGGCGGTGGTACATTCGGCACCGTATTCATTCATCGTGTCCTGTACGCTCTTTCTTCCGGAACCAGCCATTCTGCCCAATATGCACTTGCTGCTATGTTGAAAGCGGCCAATGAAGGCAAATATAACTTCCTGAACGAAGTAAAAGTGTACGGAGAACGGGCACGACGGCTGAAAGAGATTTTCCTGCGTCATGGTTTCCATTTGGTATACGACAATGACCTCGGAGAGCCCGTAGCAGACGGGTTTTATTTCACTATCGGCTATCCGGGCATGAGCAGCGGTGAACTTGCCAAGGAGCTGATGTACTACGGAGTGAGTGCCATTTCCTTGGTCACTACCGGAAGCCACCAGCAAGGTTTGCGTGCTTGCACTTCATTCATTCAGGATCATCAATACGCCCAGTTGGACGAGCGCATGGCAGTTTTTGCAGAAAATCATCCGATAAAATAGATATACACCGTCACTGCCGGTACCTTTTCCCAGATAAAGATACCGGCAGTAAAATTCTAAAATCTCCCAAAAGACACATTTTCTCATAAAAAAGAGAAATATAATTTGCTCTTTTATAGAAAAACACTTAATTTGGGGGCATGTATATCAATACAGACATATTCAAAATAGAAACTAACCATATAGTTCCTACACAAGGAAAGATTCTTATATCCGAACCTTTTTTGTGCGACCATATGTTCGGGCGTTCTGTCATCTTATTAGTGGACCATGCACAGGACGGAACAATGGGACTAATACTGAACAAACCATTACCTCTTTTTCTGAATGATTTACTAAGTGAGATAGACTGTCGGGAAAATATCCCTATCTATAAAGGCGGACCAATCAGCACAGATACCCTTTTCTACCTGCACACGCTGGAAAACATAGCAGACTCATTCCCGGTAGCCAACGGAATCTACCTGAACGGTGATTTTGCCGCTATCAGGCAATTCATGGCAGAAGGAAATTCCATTAAAGGAAAAATACGTTTCTTCCTCGGCTATTCCGGCTGGGAACCCGGACAGTTGAAGCAGGAGATAGAAGAAAACACCTGGCTGGTAGACAATGCGGACTTTTCCTCACTCATGGACGAAAAATCCGAAAAAAATACGTGGAAGAATGCACTTAGCAATCTTGGCGGAAAATATGAAATGTGGTCACGTTTTCCACAAATACCCACTTTTAACTGACGGTAATCAGGCTTTCTCCCCGGCTACTCTTTATCCAACGCACTCTTCTCAGGACGGATACGCTGCATCAAGATGACATCTTTAAACTTTCCACCCACAAACCACCACTCTTTCAGCAGCCCGCAGCGTACAAAGCCCAAAGAACCGAACAGGCGCAGACTCACTTCATTGTCAGCCGCAACGTGGACTATAAGCTGTTTCAGAAACAGAAAGCCGAAAGCATAGTCACACAAAAGCCTCAATGCATCGGAAGCATATCCTTTACCCTGGTATTCCCTGCGCACCGCAATCCCCACCTCACCACGAGAATGCATCGGGGCAAAATCCGTAATATCGATAGTGCCCACTACGGCATTATCTTCACAACGCACAATCATCATGCGCAACTGACGGTCGGCAAACATATCACACTGGGAATTCTCCATGTATTGCTTCAACACATATTTGGAGTATGGTACAGAAAAGTTAGTGACATCCCACGTTTGCGGGTCATTCTCCATAGCATACATTGTCTCCAAGTCCTCCGGCTCCATGGCACGAAGGCGTATGCGTTCACTTACAAAATAAGAAGGTTTCATTCTGAATAAGAAGGCTTCATTGTTCTTTATCTATATGTAATTCCTCACGCAAACGTTTTTCTCCGGGCAGGCAGAATAATGACGCAGTCAAAGCTATCAAAGCGCAGAGCACCCCTTTATTACTCAATACCATATAATAAGTAAGGAATCCCGCCACCACCGGTATGGCAAGCAGAGCCAGACGCACCCCACTCCACAGCACATACAAACGCAGTGCATCGGAGATGGAGACAGCATCTATCTTCCTGACCAGCACCCACGAAAAGAGCTTCAGGGATGCAGGAACCGATAGGGCTGTAAGCAGAATTGTGATAGTCTCCGCAAAATACGCAGCACGTACATCTCCCGCATAAAGGCCGACCCATGCCCCACCCGTTTCACCGAATATCACGAGAAATACAGGCAGCAGCCAAAAATATACAAATGACATCTTCACGCGGGATGCCGCCCGCTTTATCTTTTCTTCCATGTACTTAGCTTTTGAATTATGTCATACCGAACCCGTAAATGGGGTGCGGTTCACGATACTACGTCCGAGAGTAACCTCGTCTGCATATTCCAACTCGTCTCCCACAGAGATGCCACGCGCTATCACAGACAGCTTGACCCCCAACTTCTCCAGCTTACGGTAAATATAAAAGTTAGTCGTATCACCCTCCATTGTAGTGCTGAGGGCAAATACAACTTCCTTAATGCCGCCGCCGGCCACCCGCTGCACCAAGCTCTCTATTTCCAAATCACCGGGGCCTATTCCATCCATCGGTGAAATCACTCCACCCAATACATGATACAGTCCGCGAAATTGCTGCGTCGCTTCCACCGCCATCACATCACGTATATTTTCCACCACGCAAATTACGGAAGAATCACGCTGAGGGTTGGAGCAGATGCGGCAAGTCTCCGTATCAGAAATATTATGGCACACTTTGCAGTATTTCACTTCATGTTTCAATGTAACAATAGCGTTACCAAAAGCCTCCACCACTGCCGTATCCTGGCGCAGCAGATGAAGCACCAGCCGCATGGCCGTCTTTCGGCCCACACCCGGCAATTTGGCGAACTCATTCACCGCTTTCTCCAGTAATATTGAGGGAAATTGTCCATTCATATTTAAAAATCTCCTAATTGCGGACAAAGATAATGCAAACCGAGAGCAGAATAAAATGAACTTGTTCATTTTTTATGCCGAGGTGCGGCTTATCTTCACTTTTGATGCAAAGATAGTGCAAATTGAGTGCAATTCAATCAGGTCCACTTGAAATTGTACTGCCGAAATACAGCCCATTCCATTTAAAGATAGAGAGAATTCCCCCTTAAGAACAAAGTTTTTTGAAATAAGTATTACCTTTGCAAGAAGAAACAATTATAAAAAGAGACAATCGAATGGAGATAACAAGCGCTGAATTCGTCATCAGCAATACAGACGTAAATAAATGCCCCGGCGGGACATTCCCCGAATACGCCTTCATCGGACGTTCCAACGTTGGAAAATCCAGCCTTATCAATATGCTGACAGGAAGGAAAGGGCTTGCCATGACATCCGCAACCCCCGGAAAAACAATGCTCATCAATCATTTCCTGATCAACAAGAACTGGTATATCGTCGACCTTCCCGGCTATGGTTACGCCAGACGCGGACAGAAAGGACAGGAGCAAATTCAGCGCATCATAGAGACCTATATCTTGCAACGCGAGCAAATGACCAGCCTCTTTGTCCTCGTCGACAGCCGCCATGAGCCGCAAGCCATCGACCTTTCCTTTATAGAATGGCTGGGCGAGAACGGAGTGCCTTTTGCCATCGTTTTCACCAAAGCCGACAAGCTGAAAGGCGGCAAGATAAACAGCAATATCCGCCACTATCTGGAGAAGCTGCACGAACAATGGGAAGAGCTTCCCCCTTATTTCGTCACATCCTCCGAAAACCGAATGGGCCGGGAAGAACTGCTGAACTACATTGAACAGATAAACAAAAACATCAATTCCAAACCGTAATTATTATAACCAAAATGAAAAAATTTGTTTTTTGGCACATATTTGTTGCCGCATTGCTAATGACCTCCAACAGTCAGGCGCAATCACTGAAAGACTTATTCAATAAAGAGAACATCGAAAAGGTGGTGAATTCCGTAACCGGCAAAAGCACTGCCAGCATGGAAGGGACATGGGTGTATACCGGTTCGGCCATTGAGTTCGAGTCGGATAACCTGTTGCAGAAAGCAGGCGGTTCGGTTGCCGCTAATGCCGCCGAAAACAAACTGAACGAGCAGTTGGCAAAAGTGGGCATCACAGCCGGACAAATGTCTTTTACTTTTAATGCAGACAGCACTTTCACCGCCAAAGTCGGTGCAAAATCCCTGAAAGGGACTTATTCATACGACGCTTCCGAGCAAAAAGCGAATTTGAAATTCATGAAACTGATTCCACTCAATGCCAAAGTGAACTGCACTTCCACCAATATGGATTTGCTGTTCAACTCGGACAAACTCCTAAAACTGATAACCTTGATTTCCAGTAAAAGCAACAGCACCACCCTGAAAACGATCGGTTCGCTTGCAGACAATTACGACGGCATGATGCTCGGCTTCTCCTTGAAAAAGGAATGAGCCCTCCCCTATTGCTGAAAACCCAAAAATAAAACAAAAAAATCCCCGTAAGCGAATACTTACGGGGATTTCTTGTTTGTTATAGAAAGAGCGGAAAACGAGACTCGAACTCGCGACCCTAACCTTGGCAAGGTTATGCTCT
>ENA-OYXS01000023-OYXS01000023.1-human-gut-metagenome-genome-assembly--contig:-NODE-23-length-71968-cov-9.902438_pt1 | contig 71968 bp, 70 predicted proteins | sample MGYA00243240_ERZ653429 | MGnify/ENA primary metagenome ERZ653429 (study PRJEB26926, sample SAMN06164958) | human gut metagenome | biome: ENVO:00009003; feature: ENVO:2100002; material: ENVO:00002003... | reverse complement strand
CCCTTAATTCCGCAACACTATAATTTAACTTTATTTATAAGTTCCTGAGCAACAATAAGTTGCCTAGGATTTTGCCGTGTCAGATTTTTCACTTATCTTAGTGTTGCAATTAGAAAACAAGCGAAAATCGTAACAAGGCGCTGCAAAGGTACAAATAAAATTCGAAAAACTCACACCTTTTGGAGGAATTTTTTCAATCATGGAGAAATTTGACTCCATGCTTTCACCCGTTATCGACTCAACACTGGGTCAGAGATGCAGCAGTATCTTCGGATATCAGTTCAGCGAGATAGTCCGTTCGCTGATGAGCGTTTATTTCTGTGGCGGCTCATGCGTGGAAGATGTAACGTCACAACTGATGCGCCATCTCTCGTATCATCCTACCCTTCGTACATGCAGCTCTGATACCATCCTCAGAGCCATCAAGGAACTGACACAGGAAAACATCTCCTATACTTCCGACCAAGGCAAGACCTATGATTTCAATACTGCAGACAAACTCAACACATTGCTTATAAACGCTTTGGTTTCTACAGGCGAGTTGAAGGAAATTGAGGAATACGATGTTGACTTTGACCATCAGTTCCTTGAAACGGAGAAGTATGATGCAAAACCGACCTACAAAAAGTTCCTCGGCTACAGGCCTGGCGTATATGTTATCGGTGACAAGATAGTCTATATCGAGAACAGCGATGGTAACACGAATGTGCGTTTTCATCAGGCAGACACCCATAAGAGATTCTTCGCTCTTCTGGAATCCCAGAACATCCGTGTAAATCGCTTCAGGGCAGACTGCGGTTCCTGCTCGAAGGAAATCGTCAGTGAGATAGAGAAGCATTGCAAACATTTCTACATCCGTGCCAACCGATGCAGTTCGCTCTACAATGACATCTTTGCTCTGAGAGGATGGAAGACGGAGGAGATTAACGGCATCCAGTTCGAACTCAATTCCATTCTCGTTGAGAAATGGGAAGGCAAGTGCTATCGTCTTGTCATCCAGAGACAAAGACGCAACAGTGGCGACCTTGACCTGTGGGAAGGCGAATACACTTACCGTTGTATTCTGACCAACGATTACAAGTCATCGACAAGGGACATTGTTGAATTCTACAATCTGCGTGGCGGCAAGGAACGTATCTTTGACGACATGAACAACGGATTCGGTTGGAGCAGGCTCCCCAAGTCATTCATGGCGGAGAATACTGTCTTTCTTCTGCTTACTGCATTGATACACAATTTCTACAAGACCATCATGAGCAGGCTTGACACCAAGGCTTTTGGGCTCAAGAAAACGAGTCGCATAAAGGCTTTTGTCTTCAGATTCATCTCCGTACCTGCCAAGTGGATCATGACTGCAAGGCAATACGTGCTGAATATCTACACAGAGAACCGAGCTTATGCAAAACCCTTCAAAACAGAATTCGGATAAGAATCCTTTCTTTCCGGTTTGAATCTGCGTATTACCTCAAGTCGCATCGTGGGGTAAGGGGATGGTGGCTACATATTGATGTTGTGCTGTTGCTTTTTACTGAAAGCTGCTACTAACGACTCATAAATCTACCCTTAATCGTGTATTGGATGATAGTTGCGGATTTTAGGTTTATTATAGTTGCGGTATCACACCGCAATACAATAGTTATAAATATTGAAATAAAGGTGCAGTGAGACGCTGCACCTCCTAAAGAGAATTGATGATGAGATTGTTGGCGTTGTCAACGACAGAGGTGTCCAATGAGGAGAGGTATATCTGTGTGGTTTTCTCGGAGTCATGCCCCAATGCCTCGCTGATAGTAGATACGGGCACGTTCTTGCTCTTGGCTATGCTTGCCCAGGAGTGGCGGGCTACGTAGGTGGTCAGGGGTACGGACAGGCCTATCATTTCTCCGATTTTCTTCAACTGCTTGGTGATACGGCTATAGGCATTCTTGTACTGTCTCCAGAATATGGCTCCCTCTCCTTTTGCTATAGGGAGCAGGTAGGGAGAATCATCTGTTTTGTACTTCGCCACTATCTCCTGCATGGCAGGTTCCCATTTGATGTGCAACTGTTGTGAGGTCTTCTGACGGCGGTAAATGAGCGTACTGCCATGCAGATTGCTTGGTGTAAGTTGTGCCATATCGATGAACGACATCCCACGGGTATAGAAACTGAACAGGAACATATCCCTTGCAAGCTCCAAACGGGGGTTCAGACTCAAGTCCAGCTCTTTCAGTTGCTTGATGATTTCCAAGGGGAGTGCCCGCTTGACGGTCTTGTCGATGCCGGTATATACATGCTTGAACGGTGAGGAAGAGATGACCAGTCCGTCATCTACGGCATGATTGTAGATGGTGCGCAGGTTGCGGATGTAGAAAGAGGTGGTGTTGCGGCACAGTCCGCTGTCTTTCAGCCACTGTTCATAGCCTTGTATCGTTGTCCCATCGACTTCCTCCAATGGCACATCGCCTCCTTTCAGGTAACGCTGGAGGCTGTTGAGGGTGGTTTTGTACCTTGCTACCATCCGCTTCTTGCCGATGCGTCTCAGTTTTTCGTTCAACTCCAGCGTATAGCCGATAATGCCATGTAATTCTTTTCCCTCATGGAAGTTGTCAACGACGGTGTCTGCTGTATATGACTGCCCTTCCTTGTCCAACCGTGCAATGACCAACAGCAGTTTCTTCCTGTCAGCATCCAATGTATCTTTCAAGGAAAGAAGATAGGCTTGACGTTGTGGAGTGACGGAAGTTGGCAAAATGATGTTTGAATGGTCCGCATCCCACTCTGAGGAATAGATTCTGTACTCTGTATGGATCTGACGTGCCACACGATTGTGTATCACCTGATAATACAGGCGACCCTCTTTCTCTTGAACAGATGATGTTCTGAACTTTAATTTGATGGATGCCATAATGCTCTGACTTTAACATTGAAATTGCAATTATTACCTTTATATATAATATAAGTGACAGACAAACAGGTATAGGAGGGATGGTGCCTCACCGCTCGGCATACAACAGCTGATATTCCACCCACCTCCGTTTCCTAATGGATGCCACTGCTTTTCCCCTCCATTTGCAATAGCTCAGATAGAGTGGCAGGATGTCCCTGTCGCCACGTTCCAATCGGGTGAGCAGGGACGCTTTCGGGTATCGTCCATTGCCTAACAACTTGGCTGGTCCAATCTGGTACGAGAGGGTGGCAAGCAGATAAGCATCCCTGCCATAACGGGCATATAGGCGCAGGTGCCGGAGGAGGTCTGTCCGTAACAGCAAATCTGCACGCTGACGTGTCAGTGTTTTCGGGAAACGCTCTCCCTTCTGTAGCTGGTGACCATAGCCCACATAGCCCGGTGTGGTCTTTGGGTCGTGCCAACCCTCGAAGTGTTTGGTAATGGCTACCATCCGTTCAAACAGTGCCCTGTCAATGGTTTGGCTTTGACAGGGCACGCTACAGATGGCCAACATGCTCAATAGTACGATGATGTATCTTCTCATTACATTATTTTATATAGGAGGTGCGATGTCTCACCGCACTCTAATCAATATCACTACATCATAGTGCGGAACTGCTGAATCTCTTTAATCATGGCTTTCACGTCCTCCCCAACCTGAACGAAGTTCTTGTAGAGGATGCGCTCTCGCTCTTCTTTCGACTTGAACTTATAGAACTTAGGGAGAGGGACATACTCCGATTCCTCCTTCTTTATTTCCGTCATATCGAAGTCGGTCTTGCAGTAGAACTTGGATGTCTTGAACTCCTCGCTCTCCTGGATGTTCATGCTTCCGTTCATCCCGGTCTTGGTGACTACGAAGTCACGGGCGGTCTGTCCACATATCCAACCTGTGGGCATATCGGAGATTTTGCTTGCAGGCACCAGGCTGTCCATATTCTCATTGAGGTTGATGGAGGTCTTGTCACGGTCGATGGTCACGCCCTTTTTGAGTTGCACTACTTTACCGAAGATGTCACTCGACAGCCATTCGAGGGTTTCCTTGGCTCTTGCCGAACCGCTCACCACATTGCCCACGGTGGTGATGATTTTCTGCATACCCACCTTGCCATAATCGGCTTCCAACTGCGGAAGTTCCTGAAAGCCAAGTGCCACGCTCACCTTGTTGCTTCGGGCTGTGCCTATCAGTCGGTCTATCTTGTGGAAATACAAGGTCGGCAACTCATCGACGATGATGCTGACAGGAACGTTCTTGCCCTGTCCTGTATTCACCCTCGTTACAAGGCGGTTGAGAATCAAGGCATTCAGTGCACCGATGATGCTCTCCATCTCGGGGTCGTTGGCAATGAGCAGATAACTTGGATTCTTCGGGTCACTGACCTTCAGGTCGAAGTCATCGCCGTCCTTGTGGAATATCCAGTAAGATTCCTTGGTGGCGAGACGGGAGGTATAGACACGTAGCGTGCCAATCATACCTTCCAACTGCTCCATGGCTTTGTTGGCAAAGGCAGTCTGGAACGGGCCAAGCAAGGGGGCTACCTCGTTGTCGGTCTGAAGTACCTCGAAGATGGTCTGATAACTCTCATTGAGGAACGATAGGATATGTGGCATGTCGCTGTACTTGCCCAACCAATAAGCGGGCTGCACCTCCGCGCCCGAATGGTCGAACACCCGTCCTGTGGGTATCAGCCTTTTCGTCTTTGGGTCTTCACGCCGCTCGGCAATCAGCATCTTTCCGTCCTTGTCGTAGGGCTCCTTGCCGTAGTTGCAGAAGAAATAGATGCAGGCGGCAAGGAAGTTGACGGCAGAGGTCTGGAAGAACTGGTCGCTGCCACCGCCGCCTTCCTTCTTGCCTTTTTGCAGGGATTCAAGCAGGGTCTCGGCGGTCTCGCTCGCTGCGGCAAGGTTGTTGATGTACTTCAACTGGATGGGGTTCACACGGCGCGAATACTCCACATCCACAAAGTTGATGATGTTGAACTTCATGCCATGGGGCATCTTGCTGTCCTTGGCATTCTTGTTCTTCAAGTAATGATAGTAGAGTTTGGTGGCGAGAGTGGGAAACTTATAGTCGTACACCACCATGGCAAAGCCCTTCTCGCTGTGCTGCCTGATAAACGGCTCGATGATGGAGAAGGTCTTACCAGAACCAGGAGTACCCACAACCCATGTGCCACGGAACGGATTGACGATGTTCACCCATCCCTTGCGGAACTTGCCCTTGTAATAATAGCGCATAGGGATGTTCACGCTGTACTTGTTCTCCTGCAACTCCCTGCATTGCTCAAAGCTCTCATTCTCGAAGTTGAAGCGGTCTTTCAGCAGCCCTTCCTTCAGGAACTTAGAGATATTGTCGAGGGCGATATGCACCAATACGACACCGACGATGGAAGTGAGCATATAGAGCCAAGTGTTCAAACGGAGGGTATAGAAACAGGGCATTATCGAATGACCGAACAGCCATACGGACTGCACAATCAGCAGCACTCCCGACAGCAGCGGATAGAGCACCTGCCTGCGAGCGTCAAACTCCAGATGCTTCTTGTTGCGCGTTCCCACACAGGTGATACATATCAGCAGGAACGTAGCCACCTTGCTATACACGAGGTTGCCGTCATGGTAAATCATCCACCGCTTGATGCGAGTGTGGATATCCGTCACTACGCCGCCCAAGAAGTCCAACTGCTCCGGCTCCAGTGCGTAGGCGAAGAACTCCATCAGGATGGAGACATAAATCACCGCCCTGAATATCTTGTAAAAACCCTGTAACTCTTTGCTTTCTTCCATTTACTTTACGATGATGTTGGGTGATAATGAGAAAAGATGAAGGATGCCACGGTGGACACCCTCCAATCCTCTTATGAGTTTTATTCGTAGCCGTTGATGGTCTTCTCAGACTCTACTGTCCACGGAGAAATAGTTGCAGATATGACCTCCAAGGTGTTGCGTACAGGCTTCAATGAATAGCTGTAGGAATGACCCGCTTTCCACGTGTCGTTTGTGAGGAATACGAAGTTCTCCCCATTGCTGAGTTGCAATGTCATGTCTGGCATAACCTGTGCAGGAACATAAAGCGTATATTCCATGTGGTCACTTTGTGGGTCGCCGAAATAATAGGTCGTCACCGACTCGTCACTGCATTCTACCTTTCCGGTCTTGATGTTGAAAGTACCGCTGTCAAAATAACCGACGAACGTGAGTAGGCTTCCTGCAAAATCATTGGTGGTGAAACCGTATTCTGGTGAGGTATAGACCTTGATGATGACACGCACCATCTGATGGGTGAAGTTCAATGTAAGGCTCGGATTGGCGTATGATGCCGCTCCACTGGCAAACAGAAAATCATTGACCTTCTGCTCACTCTGTACAGCTGCCTCCGGCACTTGGAACTCTATGAGGTCGTTGGTAGGATTTGCCGTATAGGGATAGTAGGCATTGAAGGTGTGAGTGTCTGTGTCCGTGAAAAACACCTTGTTGGCTGACACAAACTGATTCGTGCCGCCGCTTCGGGTGAACTTCATATTGTTGATCATCCCTGTGGAAGAGATGCCAATCATATCATTGAGTTCCCACTGGTTGTCAACGGCTCGTGTGGAAACGGCAGGTTGCAGCATCTCCAGATTGGTGAATACCTGAAGCTGCTTGGTTGATGTGCTGTCGGTCACGACCACAGAACCTCCGCCACCGGGCAGGTAAATCTCATTGACGATGTCTTGGTCACAGGACGTGAGGAGCATGGCTCCAAGTCCCAACATTAGAAACAAATTCTTTTTCATGCTTTTTCTTTTTTAATTGTTGTACTTTGATGATGATACGGGTGATACTCGATGTCTGTATATGGGCTAATCCATAATCGTGATGATGGGTCTCGCCTTATGCGGCTGCCACTTGGGAGTCTCCTGTATGGCACCGCTTCCCAGTGAGTAAAGCCATGCCTTGGCGGTCGCTTGTCCTTCTACCTCCGTTGAAGTCCAATACCAACAGTCATCATCCTCATCGGGGATAGGTGTGCCGCCGCATTTCAGGATGTATGGGTTGATGATGTCCTTGGCATGATAGAGCAGACGCATCTGTGCCACACTGGGGATATAGGCACTTTGCCCGTAACGCCACATGTCGAAGACACGCTCAGCCAAAGGCGACTTCACATCGGTCGTGCCATAAAGGGCAAAAGTGTTCTTGTTGCCGTCGTAGGCGGTGAGGTCACAGGATGTGTCCTGTTCCACACCGATACTGTCAGCAAAGGCTTCGGGAGCGATGTCCCACAGATAGACGGCATATCCGTTTCCCTCCATTTCTTCCCTCTGATTGACGTTGAACACCACTGCAATGGCTTGCTTGCACGATTGCTCGTAGGTTTCGTAGGGCATCACCTTGCCGTCAGTGGTCAAGATATGGGTGACCTTCATGGCTGTGTCGGGAAAGTCCTGATGCTCGTCACAGGCAGTCAGCAACACCGTTGCCGCAACTGCCAAGATTGAAAACAGTTTCTTCATACGCATAGTCATTTTACAGGAAGTTTCACACCCAGGACAATACCCGTTCTGAACAGGTCTTCACCCTTGATCATCACATCGGTCTTCACCTGCCAGAAGAGCTTCCAGCCGTGTCTGAGTGTATAGTTTTGCTCATAGCCGAGGTGGATGCCACCCAAGAACCTGTCAGTATCGCTACCTGCCGATGCTCCTATGCGCATGTTGCCATGGTGGTTGCGTCCTCTTGCCACACAGGGCTTATAGGCAAAGCCGAAACCATAACTGCGGTAGTTGTTCCAAAAACTCTCAGGACAGACATGACCGCACGATGCGCACTCGTTCCACTTGATATATCCGTTTGCAAAATACTCCCACGCATTGTGGTACTTCGTCTCATACTCGTAGGACAGCGTCACGTCCAGTCCTCGCTCATACAGGCATCCGAACCCCAAGGATATGCGGTCGCTATTCTGCTGCGCCATTGCCGGAGTCATGCTTGCCATAAAACAGATGACAACGAGTAAGGTATGCACAAGCCAATTCCTCACTCCTAATTCCTCATTCCTAATTCTCATTATTCCTCCTCCAACAGTATATGGTTAAACGAATCGGCAGACAGCACATCCTCATAGTCGATGCTGAGCGAGATGGTGCGTCCACTTATCTGTTTTTCCGACAGCTCGATGGTCAGCACCTTGTCGTTGGGGAAGGTCATCTTCTTCACCACAATCACGTTGCGATAGCCATACTTGAAGGTCTTCGCATCGTCCAACACAAGAGATGGGGTCAGTTCCACTATCTGCGCATTGGTAGCCTTGCTCTGCTTCTTGTCCGATAGTTTGATGCGCATCTCGTCGATGTCGAAGCGGATGTTGGTCTTGTTCTCCACGGAGAAGTCGATGAAGAAATATTCGCCCACGCTGTAGATGTTGTTCAGGCGCATTACCATGCGGTGCATCTTCGTCGCCACGTTGCGGTATTTGGCAGACGATGACCATATCTGACGTGCATACTTGGTCATGTCGGCAGTGGACAGGCTTACAGCGGGATTGTTGTAGGCATTGCGCTCCGAGCATTCTATTTCCTTATCGGTTACTGCCTCCTGCATCCTCGTGGTATAGAGCAGTGCATACTGCGTGCGGTAGCGTTCCGTCACGATTGTCACTATCGCCAACACCTCACCGTCGGCATACACGTTGTCCTTCGGCTTCAGGCGGATGGTGTTGTTGATGGGTTGGTCGCCCACCACCTTGTCTGTGGATATATCGACAAAGCGGATGGGTTCGGAGGCGGTGATGACGGTGGTCACTTGGTCGTTGACCGTCAGCTGCTCCATCTCCATGTAGGTGGTCTGCGCCTTGGCTGAAAGCACGCTCAGCGAAAGCAATGCACAGACATTCATTTTCTGAAAACAATTCATATTAGTTGATTTTTTGATGTTTATACTCTATGAGCCACCGTTCCCGACAATTCCGTTGTCGGGCAGTGTCTATTTCCTTTTCTCTTTCCCATTTACAAGGTAAACAAACGTCCCATACTTCAGCTTCACTTTGTTCTTCTTGATAGCCTTGCTGATGGCATTGCTTGTCTTCTGGTAGGCATTGGTCACGGCTTGCATTCCCCATTGCGAGAAACTGTTGTTCGCTCCACTCTGGTCGATGTTCATGTTGCTCTGCATAGCACCGCTCGCCACATCTTTCGTGGTCTCACGGAACTGGCTGCCGGGGACATACAGTCCCTCCAGTCCGTCCGTGTCATAAAGCGAAAGCGAAACCTTTATCAGCTCGTCATCCACAAGGATGGAGTTGATGCTACCCTTCACTCGCTGCGAACCGAAACCGCTCATGGTGGCATAGAGGTACGACCCTTTCTTCACCACGGTCTCACCAATCTCAATATCGTCCAACAGTCTCAGCCGCACCCTCGACCCGTCCGTAGCCTTCACGTCCTCGTCAATGATGGCCTTGATGAGCTTTGGCTCATGCTCGTTCTGCGTCAGGGTGTTGAAATAGTCCGAAGTCACCTTCACCTTCTTCACCACCTCCTGTGCCTTGTCCTCCTCGTCCAGTGCCTTCACCGCCTTGCTGTCCTCGGCAATCTGACCTTTCACCTCAATCTGCTCCTTGGGAGGCCCAGCCTGTGTGGTATCCTGGGCCACGGGGGCAACTGCCGCCTGTCCTCTCAGCCTCGCTTCGGCGAGTGCCTTGTTGAGTGCTTCGAGTGCTTCCGCTTCTCGCGCCTTGGCATCGGCCACTTCGGCTGCATCGTCCTTCTCTTCTGCCTGACGGACGAGTTCCGCAAGGTCTTCTTCTGTGTACTTGGATTCATACGCTTCTTTCTCTTCTTCGTTGTCACGCTCAATGTTATCAACAGCCGAATAGTCTGCTATGCGACCATACGACTTCGCCATGTTCTCATACTTGCCACCGATGCCGTCACCATTCTTAATCTGCGCTCCGGGCAGGTTGGGGTTCAGAAACTCGGTGGTCTGCAGGTTCTTGTCCTGCGTTTCCGCCACCTCCGTATTGAACATGTCAAAGACAAAATAGCCTGTGGCAATCAACGGGATGTACACGATGGCTGGCAGCATGTACTTCGGCTGACGGAAGTTTATCTTATCTGTTATTCTCATCGCTGTCTGATTTTGATGTTACTGACTTGTCTCGATTCTCCTCGTTGGTTCGATGCGTCACGGGAGGAGTGATGCAATGGGCTGCATTCATCATCTGCTTCATGCGCCCTTCCTGCCGCTCGATGGCACTTGCAGCCTCCGTCCGATGACCGTAATACCGCACCATCCTGTAGATGTTGATGCCGAAGCACGTGGCGACAAAGCCGAAGACGATGACGAGAAACAGCGTCTTGTGGGCATTGGCAAAGCCTTGCACCTTAGCCGCCGCACGGTCTATCCTCGCGGTCTTGGCAAACTTGCGCCCTGCCGCCACCTCCTTCTCATACCGCTTCTTGTACTTGGGGTCGTTCTTGTCGGGCATATCCTCGCCCACAAGCATCCGTCTGATTCCTTTTACACTCATACCGCTAGGATATTAGAAGTTTGACTTCGACTTCTGCTCAATATCCTTGTTGAGCAAGGTTCTCCAGTTCGTGATGAGCAGTCCATGAGGATTGTTCTCCGTCCTCGGCACGCGCTTCACCTGTCCCGCCGTCACCAATTCACGCATCAGAATATTGCTCCTTCGCTCTATCCTTTGCCTACCGTAGTAGGTGAACTCCATCTTCTCCTTGTTGAACTTGATGCTGTCGCAAAAGATGCTGAACACGGCACTCGTACCCATGATATTGTTGTAAAAGCCCTTTTCCTTCAGCGTATTGTACTGCGCCAAACCAGTTTCATCGACCAAATACATCGCCTTCTCCATCGAATAGCGGATGTACTTGTCATCGGGAGCAAGCGTAAAGAAGTAATGGTGGACTTTCTTTATATGTTAATATAAGCGGTTATAAAACAGATACTTGTATTATGATTAAAATTAGAAAGTAACAAATCAGACACATTGTAGGCGATTTATAAGAACGCAAAGGAACATTATTTTATCACCTACGCATAAGGTTGTACTTGTCAAAATAGATATTATTGGGGAAAAGGGTAAACGAATTATTATCTTCCCAAATCTAAGATTTGGATATAAATAAAGCCGATTTCCTGCAAAGACTAACAAAAACAAGCCTCTTTTCGCGGAAATACAACATATAAGTTGTTAGTCTAAGAAAATTATTGTACCTTTGCAGACGAATAGCCAAACGATATTTTCAATGAATGCAACGACTGACAACACGATTTCGGAGACTTCGATGTCAAAAGCGCAAGAAGTGAAGACGCAACAGGATATAAAGGATTGGACGCAATACTCGCAATGTATAGCCGCAATCATGTCTAAACGGATGGCAGAGCTGGGGCTGACACAGCGAATGCTTGCAGAGAAAATGGATTGTTCCCAGCAGTATATATCTAATGTACTAAAAGGTGAAAAGAATATGTCGTTGGAAACTATATGCAAGATAGAAAACGCATTGGGCATTGATATTATCAAAGGGCTGAATAAAAATGAGTAATAAGTAAAAGGAATATGTCTATACAGAGTGAAGCGGCGTTGGAAGCCGGACTAATCGCCACACTTCAGCAGATGGATTATGAATATGTCCAAATTGCTGAGGAGGAAAATCTTCAAGCCAATTTCAAAAGGCAGTTGGAGGTGCATAACCGTAAACGGTTGGCAGAACATGGCCGTACTGAATTTACAGATGAGGAATTTGAAAAGATACTCATTCACCTTGAGGGCGGCACACGGTTTGAAAAGGCGAAAAAACTCCGCGACCTTTATCCGCTTGACACGGCAGATGGAAAGCGTATTTGGGTGGAATTTCTGAATAGGCAGCAGTGGTGTCAGAATGAATTTCAGGTTTCCAATCAAATCACGGTAGAGGGTCGTAAGAAGTGCCGTTACGATGTGACTATTCTTATAAACGGTCTGCCATTGGTGCAGATTGAACTGAAACGCCGGGGGGTAGAACTCAAACAGGCATATAATCAGATACAGCGTTACCATAAGACATCATTCCACGGATTGTTTGATTATATCCAGTTATTCGTTATCTCCAATGGTGTCAATACGCGCTACTTTGCCAACAACCCGAACAGTGGCTATAAATTCACTTTCAACTGGACGGATGCAGCCAATGTTCCGTTTAACGAACTGGATAAGTTTGCCGCATTTTTCTTGGAGAAATGCACGCTTGGTAAAATCATCGGAAAATACATTGTGCTTCATGAGGGTGACAAATGCTTGATGGTACTTCGCCCATACCAGTTCTATGCAGTGGAGAAGATATTGGACAAAGTGAAGAACTCCAATGACAACGGCTATATATGGCATACAACAGGAGCCGGAAAGACCTTGACTTCATTCAAGGCCGCCCAACTTGTTTCTGAACTGGACGATGTGGACAAAGTGATGTTTGTGGTTGACCGTCACGACCTTGACACTCAAACCCAATCGGAATATGAGGCATTTGAGCCGGGTGCCGTGGATGGTACGGATAACACAGACGAACTTGTGAAACGGTTGCACAGCAATTCAAAGATAATAATCACGACCATACAGAAACTTAACGCCGCCGTCAGCAAGACGTGGTATAGCAGCAAGATAGAAGCCATACGTCATTCCCGTGTCGTGATGATATTTGACGAATGTCACAGAAGCCATTTCGGTGACAGTCATAAGCGGATAATGAAGTTCTTTGACAATGCGCAAGTGTTCGGTTTCACCGGAACGCCTATCTTTACCGAAAATGCAGTGGACGGACATACTACAAAAGAGGTCTTTGGAGATTGTCTCCACAAATATCTCATCAAGGATGCCATTGCTGACGAAAACGTGCTGGGCTTCCTTGTGGAATACTATCATGGAAATGAGGATGTGGAAAAAGGCAATGCCAACCGCATGGAAGAAATTGCAAAATTCATTCTCAACAACTTCAATAAATCCACATTTGACGGTGAGTTTGATGCACTGTTTGCGGTGCAGTCCGTACCGATGCTCATACGTTATTATAAGATATTCAAGTCTTTGAAGCCGAATATCCGTATAGGAGCAGTGTTTACATACGGAGCAAATAACAGCCAAGATGACGAACAGACAGGTATGGGTACAGGGCAGTTTGTCAGCGAAAGCGTGGGTGAAGCTGATGAACTGCAAGCCATCATGGATGATTATAACAAGATGTACGGCACCGCCTATTCTACCGAAAATTTCCGTGCATATTACGATGACATCAACCTGCGCATGAAAAAGAAGAAAGCGGACATGAAGCCGCTTGACCTCTGCTTGGTTGTGGGTATGTTCCTTACAGGCTTCGACAGTAAGAAACTCAACACACTCTATGTGGATAAGAACATGGAGTATCATGGCCTTTTGCAAGCATTCAGTCGCACAAACCGTGTGCTGAATGAGAAAAAGCGTTTTGGCAAGATTATATGTTTCCGTGACTTGAAAAGCAATGTTGACACGTCTATCAGGCTGTTCAGTAACTCTAACAATCCCGAAGATATTGTCCGTCCTCCATTTGAGGAAGTGAAAAAGGAATACCAACAGTTGACTACTGATTTCTTGCAGAAATATCCAGCACCAAACAGCATTGATCTGTTGCAGAGCGAGAAAGACAAAAAAGATTTCGTGTTGGCTTTTCGTGACATTATCCGTAAACATGCAGAAATCCAGATATATGAGGACTACACAGATGATGCGGATGACCTCGGCATGACCGAACAGCAATTCAATGACTATAAAAGCAAGTATCTTGACATTACAGTGGGATTTATAGAACCTCCTGTAGCTTCTTCAATGGTAGCAGAAGACCCAGTTCCATACGGTGATAGTCAGGGATTGGAAGATATTGACTTCTGCCTTGAACTCCTGCACAGCGACATTATCAATGTAGCCTATATCCTTGAACTCATAGCCAATCTTAATCCATACAGCAATGATTATGCGGAGCGGCGTAAGAATATTATTGACACTATGATAAAGGATGCAGAAATGCGTAGTAAGGCAAAACTTATAGACGGTTTCATCCAAAAGAATGTAGATGAGGACAAGGATAACTTTATGGCTGAACGCAAAAAAGCGGATGGTACAAGTGAACTGGAAGAACGTCTTAACAACTATATTTCAGCCGAGCGAGAAAAGGCTGTAAAATCATTGGCACAAGATGAAGGTCTTTCCTCTGACGTGCTTAACCATTACTTGAAAGAGTATGATTACCTTCAGAAAGAGCAACCAGAAATTATACAAAAGGCTCTCAAGGAAAAACACCTCGGTTTGATCAAAACCCGAAAGGCGATGACAAGAATACTGGATAGGTTGCGAGGTATCATCCGTACTTTTAGCTGGGACTAAATATAATAGTGATATGAGTTCAATAAAGATAATAAATTCTATAAAACTTGACTCTAAAGGTGTCCGTGTAAAAGACGCTAATGGGAAATATATTCTTCTACATAAAAGGCAAGGAGATATGGATGGAGCGTGTGCTGTTTACTCTTTAGCAATGGCTATGCTCTGTATTGGAGTTATTACAAATGAGGATTTGCAGGTATATGCCAATCCTGACAGACGAACCTGCAAAGGGAAATTTTTAAGTCATTTCTTAGAAGAGCAAGGATTAGTTAGAAGGGGGTATTCTTTTATTTCCATGGCAAGGGAGATAAGAGAATCAAGTTTTAACCTCGATGCAATTAGGAAAAATCCCAAAGAAGACGATGACATAATCAACGCAATAGCGGATTTCATAGATAAAGAAAGTCCTGTTATAATATCAACCGACTTCAAAGAAGGTGCTCATGCTCTGCTTGCTGTTGGATATGAAATCACTGACGATTCCGATAAAATAACCAAAATTTTATGTTTGGATCCTGGAGAGGAAGCCCCAAAATACAGTTGTTGGAATTGTATTATTGATGTTTCTCATAAAAATGAAAAGTCGGAATATCCATATGTTTGTATCACGAGAACGCAAACATATAGAGTTACTTTAGGCGATATTTTAATGATAAAGAAAGCGGAATAAGAATATGGAAAATATAGCTGGAGCTGGATATGTGTACATTTTAACCAATCCAAGTTTTCGTGAGGATTGGGTAAAAATCGGAAAAAGTGCTCGACCTGTAGATATACGGTCTAAAGAGCTTGACAATACGGCTGTGCCTTTGCCTTTCGAGATATTCGCCACAATGAAAACGGTAAAATATAACGAGGTTGAAAAACTTGTGCATCATATTATTGACAATCTGACGAATTACCGTATTCGACAGAATAGGGAGTTCTTTAATGTCGCCCCACAAAAGGCACTTGAAATTTTCAAAGAAATAGCACAAACCATAGACGATGCCATAATAATAGAATACGAGAATAACGAACCTGTGTACAGTGATTCTATATCCCAATCTGTTCAAAATGAGTTGCAAAGAAAATGTACTAACAAAGGTAAAGACTATACCAAATACTCACTTAATGGAGTCGGCTCTTATGGAAAAGGCAGATTGGCTTTAGAGATAATTCGTGTTTATGTCAAATCCAATCCTGTTAATTATAATGAGTTGGTCAATCTATTACCAAAACATTTAATTAAAACAGTTGAAGAAGTAAATAAATGGAAAAGTCAAACTTCTGACACGCATAAAAGATGGTTTGAAAAAGATATTCTTATTTCTAATGATGGGGTGAAGTTTGTTGTATCATCACAGCATGGCAAAGACAATATAAGTAGGATTTTTGAACTTGCCAATAAATTTGGTTATGAAATTAAAGAAATAAAATAGTTATGAGCGAAGAATTACAACAGAAACTCCGTGACCAACTTTGGGAAGTAGCTAACAAGTTGCGCGGTAATATGTCAGCCAGTGATTTCATGTATTTCACTTTGGGCTTTATTTTCTACAAGTACCTGTCGGAGAAGATTGAGGTTTACATGAACAATGCCTTGATTGACGATGATGTTACCTTTAAGGAATTGTGGGAAATGAATGATGCCGATGCTGCTGAACTACAAGAAGAAGCCAAGAAACAATGCTTGGAAGACATTGGCTATTTCATAGAGCCAGAGTTCTTGTTCTCGTCAGTAATAGAGGCTATAAAACGAAAAGAAAACATCCTTCCAAAATTGGAACGTTCCTTGAAGCGTATTGAGGATAGCACACTGGGACATGACAGTGAGGAAGATTTCGGAGGATTGTTCTCCGATATAGATTTGGCTTCGCCTAAATTGGGAAAGACCGCCGATGACAAGAATACCCTCGTCAGCAATGTCCTTCTTGCGTTGGATGACATAGATTTTGGTGTTGAAGCATCACAAGAGATAGACATCTTGGGCGATGCCTACGAATACATGATTTCTCAGTTTGCCGCAGGAGCCGGAAAGAAAGCCGGAGAGTTCTATACTCCGCAGGAAGTCAGCCGTATTCTGGCAGAGATTGTATCTATCGGACACCAACGTTTGCGCAATGTCTATGACCCGACTTGCGGTAGTGGCTCTTTGTTGCTCCGTGCTGCAAGTATCGGTAAGGCTGTGGATATTTACGGACAGGAAAAGAATCCGACAACTTACAACCTTGCCCGAATGAATATGTTGCTTCATGGTATCAGATTCAGCAACTTCAAAATTGAGAATGGCGATACGCTTGAATGGGATGCTTTTGGTGAAACACAATTTGATGCCGTTGTCGCAAATCCTCCGTTCTCAGCTGAATGGAGCGCTGCCGACAAGTTCAACAATGATGATCGTTTCAGCAAGGCAGGGCGGCTTGCTCCGAAGAAGACTGCCGACTACGCTTTCATTCTGCACATGATTTACCACTTGAATGAGGGCGGCACGATGGCTTGTGTGGCTCCTCATGGTGTGTTGTTCCGTGGTAATGCGGAAGGTGTCATCCGCCGTTTCCTCATAGAGAAGAAAAACTATATTGATGCCATTATTGGTTTGCCAGCCAACATATTCTATGGCACGAGCATTCCGACTTGCATTCTCGTTTTCAAAAAATGTCGTAAAGAGGATGACAATATCCTGTTCATCGATGCCAGCAAGGAGTTTGAGAAGGTGAAGACGCAGAACAAGCTCCGTCCGCAGCACATCCAAAAGATAGTGGAAACTTATCGTGACCGTAAGGAAATAGAAAAGTACAGTCATCTTGCAACCTTAAAGGAGGTGGAAGAGAACGACTATAACTTGAATATTCCCCGTTATGTAGATACCTTTGAAGAGGAAGAACCTATCGACATCAAGGCGGTAATGGCTGAAATCAAGGAACTGGAAGCCAAGCGTGCTGAGTTGGATAAGGAGATTGAGGTATATCTGAAAGAATTGGGAATAGTGGAATAAAATTATAATTGACTCATGGAATATCTGGACTTCAAAAAATTGATCGATGCACTTGTAGCTCGTCCCAAGGAAACAGAATGGATAGAGTTTAAACACAATTTCCATTCTAAAGAAGAAATTGGAGAACGTATTTCTGCGTTAGCTAATAGTGCCTATTTATGTAATATGCCTTTCGGATATATCGTATATGGGGTAGATGACGATAGTTATGATATAATTGGAACAGACCTATACGGCAAGCAAAAGATGGTAGGCAATGAAGAACTGGAGTCTTGGCTATCAACAAGGCTTAATCCCCGTATTGATTTTGAGGTAATTGACGATTTTGATTACGAGGACTGCGGCCATGTTTGTATTTTCAAAATTCCGGCTACAGTAAACCGACCTGTGAGTTTCCTGCATGAAGCGTATGTCAGAGTTGGTTCTATTACCAGAAAGCTCAAGGATTTTCCTGCCAAAGAAGCCAAAATATGGAAGGGAGGACAAAAAGCATTGGAGAAGATCTTACTCAAAAAAGGACTGTCTCCCCAAGAAGTTCTTACTCTTTTGAGTGCTGAGACCTATTTTGATATGATGCACATCCCTCTGCCACAAGATACCAAAGGCATTATGGAACGTTTTGTTTCAGAAAGCCTTATACAACAGGATGAGGTTGGCTACAGTATTACAGAACTCGGAGCGTTATTGTTTGCAAAATCCCTTGGAGATTTTGATGGATTGAAACGTAAGGTTGTCAGGGTTATTGTGTATAAGGGAAAAAGCAAATTGGAAACGATACGTGAGCAAGTCTTTGATAAAGGTTATGCAATAGGCTTTGAGAGCATGGTTTCATGGATAAACAGCCAACTTCCAGCAAATGAAGAAATCGGACAAGCTCTTCGGAAAGATGCAAGAATGTACCCAGAAATAGCTATAAGAGAGTTGGTTGCCAACATGCTTATCCACCAAGATTTTGCAGAGCAGGGATTTCCTATGGTAGAGATTTATTCCGACCGCATAGAAATATCTAATCCCGGACAACCTCTTATCAGTGTAGAGCGTTTTATTGACGAATACCAGTCACGCAACGATTCCCTTGCAGACATCATGAGAAGAATGGGTATCTGTGAGGAAAAAGGCAGCGGTATGGATAAAACGATTTTCAGCATCGAACTATTTCAATTGCCGCCACTTCGTTTTCAAGTGCAGGAAAGCAGAACTACAGCAACAGTGTTCTCATACCGCAAGTTTGCAGACATAGATAAGAACGAAAGGGTTAGGGCTTGTTACCAACACGCTTGTTTGAGGTATGTCTCTAATGACAAAATGAATAACCAATCGCTTCGTGCCCGTTTGGGAATCGAAGACAAGAACTATCCTATGGCCTCACGTATTATCAAAGATGCGCTGGAAGCGAGGGTGATAAAAGAGGAAAATCCTGATGGTGGCTCAAGGCATAACTATATACCTTATTGGGCATAATCTATGTAACTGGCATGTAACTGAGTGGGGTAAAAATAGGTAGAAGCAATTATAAAACGCTGAATATCAAAGAATGTTTTATGTAACTGGCATGTAACTGAGAATTTATAAAAGACGACAATGATGAATCCGAGAATATTAAGTTGGTCGAATACGGTAATTTCTGCAACAGCCTGTTGCAGTTTTAGAAAGGACACAAATAACCAGTAGCAAACAACGACCTGTTTACGTAATCAGATTCATAAAAAAATAAAGAATGACTATGGCTGAAAATAAAGATGAAAAAGTCCTTAATGTTCCCCATTTGAGATTCCCGGAGTTCAGTGGGGAGTGGGAGAAATACACGATTGGAGATTTATGTGAAGAATTTAAGAGTGGCAAGAATATTAAAGCAGAGAGTATTCAAGAAGAAGGCGTATATCCTGTATTTGGTGGTAATGGGTTACGTGGTTACACTGATAGATATAATCATGATGGCGATTATGTATTAATAGGTCGTCAAGGAGCTTTATGTGGCAATGTCCGTTTTGTGACAGGAAAGACATATATTACCGAGCACGCAATAGCAGCAAAGGCCACTAATGATAACTATACCCGTTATTTGGAATACTTATTTGTCAGATTAAATTTAGGCCAATTCTCTGATCAATCTGCGCAACCTGGGTTAGCAGTGAATAAACTTTTGAAAATTGAAACATATGTTCCATCAAAGGCTGAACAACTCAAAATAGCCTTTTTATTAAGGCTTTTAGATGAACGAATAGCTACCCAAAACAAAATCATTGAGGATTTGAAGAAACTAAAGTCCGCAATTGCAGAAACAGTATTCAACAATATGCAAGGTCACCTTACAAGTCTTTCCGCCATTTGTAATATTGTAAAAGGCAAGCAAGTTAATGGAGAAGAACTTTCTGAAAAAGGCAAATATTATGTTATGAATGGTGGCATCACACCATCAGGCTATTATGACCAATGTAATACTCCTGCCAATACGATTTCTGTAAGCGAAGGAGGAAATTCATGTGGTTATGTACAGTACAATAAATCATCATTTTGGAGTGGTGGACATTGTTACACACTACAAGACATCACCAGTGGAGTTGATACCCAATATCTCTTTCATTATTTGAAACGATATGAAAGCAACATAATGAATTTGCGTATAGGGACAGGATTGCCAAATATCCAAAAGAAAGACTTAGAAAATTTCAGAATTGCATTACCACCTTCTAATGTGCAAAAGGAAATCTCCACATGCCTAACCGCTATTGAAGACAAAATAATGGTAGAAGTCAAATGGTTGGATAGTACTCAAAAGGAAAAGCTGTATTTGCTTCGTCAAATGTTCATATAAACATCTGGCGAAGCAGATAATGCTTTTGTTCCACTAATTTGAAATGATAATGAGTCTCAATATCTATTTTACCCAATAAAACTGATATTTTCTTGCCAATTGTATGTTGTTCCTCTGAACTTGGGATATAAATGGGGATGTTACATATACCCTCAAAAGACAGACACTGGCGCACACTGCCTTCCAATCGTTTTTGCATTTCATAGAAGAAATAACTTGTTGAGAAGAAATGTTCCAAATACTCTGAGACAACCTCTTTTCTCACCCTAAAGCATATATACATTGGGCTTACAATACCCTTTTCGATAGTTGTCAATCGTGCGATAGAACCAACATTGATTCTTGCTGGATTGTAGGCAAAATCGTTCTTGTGAACAATCTTGTAGTTTGATGTGTCCTCACTCGCAATAATTCTATCTTCAAACTGTTCGCTCTGATTTATAAAGCCCTGTTTATTGCTGACAGACAAGACCATATCAATAGACTTGTCTTTGTTCCTTTCTGAGATTTGCTCTATCACATCGCCTATGCGATATGGATGGTATGAACGATCGCAATAAGCCCTTTCAATAATTGCGGACATTTCAGTTTCTCAATCCTTAATCAAGGGGATTGCACACTTGGTTGCTGGAATGGGAAAACCTAATATTCGCATAGCAGAATGTCTTGAATGTACATCCTCAACATTACAAGAAAGTGAAGTATCAGATTTAGGAACTTATCCTGTTTATGGAGCAAATGGTATTGTGGGGTATCTTGATAGTTATAACACATCTGACGAAGCAATCTATATTGTAAAGGACGGCTCTGGAGTTGGTTCTGTTATCTATGTGAAAGGAAGGTGTTCTGCAACAGGAACTTTGAATATCTTAACTGCGAAACAAGATTATTCACTCCAGTTCCTATACTACTTGCTGAGGGTGTTCAACTATGACCCTTATAAAACAGGAATGGCAATACCACACATTTACTTCAAAGACTATGGAAAGGCCAAAATATTTTGTCCACCTTATGCAGGGCAACTCCGATATGCACAAATGTTGGATGCTATAGACACCAAGCTATTAACGGAACAGAAATTTTTAATCAGTTTAAATTGCCAGAAGCAATACTTGCTCCGTCAGATGTTTATATGAACATTTGACGGAGAAGGTGTTGTTTTTGAGTAACATACTGTTCAAGCATTGCTTTTTCGATACTTATCTTCATTGTTATGCTGTTCAATACTGAGTATATGCGCTTTTGATTATCCAAGGATGGTAAAGTAATGCTTGCTCTCTCAAAGTCTGCCTTGCAAAGATTAAACCGCGTACTTCCTTGTGCAAACGGATATATGAACTTCCTGAACGGAGTGGAAGAAACGTAATATGACAGGTATGGTGGATATGCCTGTTTTTCATTCACGATATGAATGCCGAAACAAAAGCTATTCAAATACACTTCATCATGTCCTAAATAAACAGTTCCAATCCCCACTTCTTCTGGTGTTTCAGAAGAGAGAGTAAACAACACATCACCATATTGGACAACATTCTGTTTCTCACCTTCGCCTATTCGAACATATTGATAGTCGTTCTCATTCACGACATTGTTTGAATAGACATTCAAATATGTTATGAATGGTTTACCTGTTCCAAAATCCTCTGCTGACTTTCCTGACAATCCAGAGTACGAATATCCTAATTTTGCAAAAGTAGTCCTTATGCTATCATCATATCGTTTGTATAAAGAATCATTTAGCCCCTTGATTAAGGATTCCAATTTCTCAATGATTTTGTTTTGGGTAGCAATGCGCTCGTCAAGTAATGCAAGCAAATGACCTATCTTCTTCTGTTCCATAGTAGATGGCAAAGAAATAGGCATATCTGCAATCATCTCCATTCTTACAGAATCTACCGAATTTTTTGCACTCATTCGCTTAACACGATTATAGAAATTTCCTGCGAAGTATGAATATAGATACTTACCATCGCATTTGAAATCGCTCAGAATATATACGCGCTGATGCACACCGATTTTTCCTGTGGAATAATGGAAGACCTTACCAACACCTACGCCGTCACCAGCTGTTAAAATAGCTTCTCCGTCAAATGTCCACGAGTTAATTCGTTCAACATTTTGCGAGCGAACATAAAATGGATAGATTCCGTCATCGGACTTGTCTTGGGTGTTCTTATTGCCTGTTGTTATATTGCATACATCCTTAAACCTTTTCTTCTCCCACTCCCCACTGAACTCCGGGAATCTCAAATGGGGAACATCGCTCATTATATTTCTCTAATTATAAGCACTTATCATTTTTATAGAATTATGAGCAACAAAACAATTAGAGAAATTGCGGAGGCTTGGAAAGAGTACAAGCGTCCCTATGTGAAGCAGTCCACTATGGCTGCCTACGTGTTAATTCTGGAGAACCATGTTCTTCCTGAGTTTGGTGACAACGATTCGCTCCATGAGCATGATGTACAGGCATTCGTCTTGAAAAAGATCGAGCGTGGACTGAGTGTAAAATCGGTTAAGGACATTCTCATTGTCTTGAAGATGGTGATGAAGTTCGGGGTGAAGAACGAGTGGATGACCCACTATGAGTGGGATATAAAATATCCTGCCAACAACCAACCCAAGGAACTTGAAGTTCTCTCCGTGGCCAATCACAAAAAGATACTGGACTATGTGCAGCACAACTTCACCTTTATGAGCCTCGGCATCTACATCAGCCTGAGCACAGGATTGCGCATTGGCGAAATCTGCGCTTTGAAGTGGAGCGACATCAATGTGGCTGACGGAACAATCACCGTGCAACGCACCATCGAAAGGATATACGTTGTGGAGGGTGGGAAGAAACATACACAGCTTGTCATCAACACCCCGAAGACGGTGAACTCATGCCGTGAGATACCTATGAGCAAGGAGTTGCTGGCAATGGTGAAGCCAATGAAGAAAGTGGTCAATGGAGATTTCTATGTGTTGACCAATGAGGATAAACCGACAGAGCCACGCACATACCGCAACTACTACAACAGACTTATGGAGAAACTTGACATTCCCAAGTTGAAGTACCACGGACTTCGACACAGCTTTGCCACAAGGTGCATTGAGGCTGGATGCGACTATAAGACAGTAAGCGTACTGTTAGGACATTCCAATATATCCACGACCTTAAATCTGTATGTTCATCCCAATATGGAGCAGAAGAAACGCTGCATCAACAAGATGCTTAAATCCTTGGGAAAATAACACATCCAATTGCAAAAAGACAGTATTTGAGGGCAATTCATGGTAAATAATTCTAATTCTTCTATCCATTTGATTGAATTTGCGCTTTTCAAGCGTAACTTTGCAGACAAATTCACAAGTTGAATGGATAATAATATAGAATGGGATTCCTAAACAGCCTGTTTGGTGGCGCACCAACAAAATATGATGCTCAGAAATTCTTCGACTATGCCGAGAAACAGAAAGCAAAAGGCAATATAGTTGAAGCATTGAACTATTACGCCAAAGTCATCAATCATGGTGACCTTGGCGTAAAGCCATTTGTGCCCTACATTGAGTTGTGCATGGAACATGATGAATGGGAAAAGTTACCTGCTTGTATCAAAGTCTATCGAAAAAGGTTTCCGAAAGAAAGCTCTGGATGGATTGACAAAATTGAAAAGGAAACCATTGAGCAACTCAGAAGGCAAGGTCTATTGCCAATAGAGGTGAAGGAACAGCAAAATCCAGAAACTCCAAAGATTTGTCCACCCAACCCGAAAACAGCGGATTCGCCCAAAGTTGAGAAAAAAGAACAGCAAAAGAAACCTTTCGTTCTCACTTTTCCAACGAATATCAAGCACCCGACACTCGGAGAACGCTATGATGAGTATTGTGCCAGTCTTCCTCCTTTTGACTTTTATGAGGGTGATAACGAAGACAAAATCCCGGCTGATGCGGACATGAAAATCAGTGACTACCTGAACAGGTTGGCAGACACACTCGCATATTGTAGGGATGTTGAGAAGAAGCAAGGATTTGTGGCAGCGGAACAATACTATCTGTTCCTTATCGGTCATCATCCTTGGGAACCTGATGCCTACGATGAGTTGTTGGAACTGTATCGTAACAATGGCAAGAACGATGCGTTTGAAGCATTGCGCCTTTATTCCATAGACCATTTCTCTAAGAGACGTGAACGGATGGAACGGCAACTGACCGCACTTGCAGAACAGCAGGGAGTGAAAGAGGTGGCAACGGAAGCCATAAGAAAAGGGGAAAAGGTCTCGTACTTCCGAGGGCTGTTCACCCTGTACGACCCTTTCCCCTGCATAGAGCATTGGAAGCGACTGATGCCTATCTTCTCGGACTCCGAGTAGCTGACTTGGAAGGTTTGTTCCTGCTGGCATATCTGGCGGCACGATGGGCAAACCTCCACCAGTCCTCATCATCATCTTTCTTTGGTTTGTCATCCGAAGACGAACCGCCTCCACCTCCTGAATACATGGGAGTGGTAGCATCACCGATGGCGGCTGCTACCATCCCTGCGGCAGTGGAAATGACATCACTCAGAGAGCCGTCAAACAGGTCTTCAACGATAGTTCCCTGCACGCTCTCCAAAGCATAGGCAGTTGGCTTCGGCATGTTATTCAGGAATGTTCGCAAGCCAGAAAGCAGTTCATCGAAGATTGCCCCTTTGACCATCATGACCGAATTGCCCAGTTGTGCCTCCTTCATCCTTTCCACATTATTTGTCGCTTGCCTCACCACAACCTCAGCATTAGCCTGCCGCTGGCGAAGCGATGCAATCTGGTTCTCACATTGCATGAGTCGGCTCTTACGGTCACGGATTTTGTCACCCAGGGCAATCTTCTGCTTCATCAATTCTGATGTTCGTTCCTCATATTCAGACAGGGTGATTTTCTTGTTCTCCAAATCCTGCTTCAAGGATTCAATCTGATGGCTAAGCCCATTGTATTGCAGTTCCAACTTGCTGATAAAGATTCTAAGCTCTATGGCACGGTTTTCCAACTCCGGTAACTCACGTTTCAACTGATAGTACATCTGCACCTTGTCCTTATGCTGTGCGCCCGAAATCTCCACAGGGTCGCCACGCATCAGCCCATATTTGCTGTTCACCTGTTCGTAAAGTTCCGTGTGCAACTCTTTCATAATCTGCTGACCTGTTGCCTTGTCTTTACCGAACAACCCTTTGTATGAAACCACAGGTCGCTCCCTGCCAATCTTCTTTTCTGTTCTCATCACAACAGGAATGATGGTCGCATGGCAATGTGCCGTAGTCTCATCAAGATGCACATCAAATCCGATGATGTTCTCTTCACCATACTTCTTTGCCATCCAGTCATAGAGGTCGGTAGCCCATTGCTCGATTTCATTCATTCGCCGGATGTGGCTGTTGTCCGCTGTTCCGTCACGCTCAAAATCGACAGCCTGATTGCCGAATGCCATCATGTTCATTACTTCGTGGTCACCGCTGAAAACGAACTCCACAATCTGGTTTGACATCTTCGCAGTTGCTGGGTCGTTTTTCTTTACCTCCGGGTTAGGCTTCACGCCCAGTTCCTCCAGCCTCTCTTTAAAACGTTCCTCGACAGGTTTTGATGTTCCTATCTTTTGGATAATACCACCCTTGGCAACCTCAAAATTGAGATGCGCCCGGGTGATGTCGTACCAATGCAGCGGTTTCTTGTTCACTGTCTGATAGTGCTTCTCATCCCACCTGCGCTGGTTCTCGGCAGCCTCCATCGCTCCGATGGACTTTCTGCCCTCAAAGTGCATCGCACCTTTTGGTTCATTACTCATATTTCTGTTCTGTTACGTTATCGTTCTACATCAGGTATGTTCTCACGTTCCATGCCTATGGATCATGAGACATCCCTTTTCTTGTATTGCTTTGGGGTAGTGGGGGCATTCATCCATGTCCCAGACGACAGGCTGGCATGGCAGGCACGGGAACATGTGGGGCATGAGACCGTTGCTGTGCCGCCCTGAACCTCGTAGAGGTGAATGGGCATATTGTGTTATGCCCCCACTTAATCAGTTGGGCCGTGGAGCAAGCTCTGCGTGCCCGACCATCCTACTCATGCCGCCCATAAGGAACAACAGTGCCGTCTTCGTCATCGAAATCAAAGAGGCTCTGAGGCATCTTTGCAGCCTTGGATGGTATAGTTGCCTCAGAAGAGGTTACAATAGCCGTCTGAGGCTTTTCTGATGTCTCCATGATGACAGTGGCCGTATCTGCACCTTGTACAGATTGGGCAGGTGGTGACAAAACTGGAGAAGTCTGATTTCTTTTAGCAAGGAGAAGACGGTTGGGGTTGGTAAACACCTGCCCCATAGCATGACCATCCTGCACACTCACGACATCAACGATGGAGGTGACGAAATCAGACGAGCGGCTGATAAGTCCCAGCTGTTCCATCTTGTCGAGCAGGTTGCGCCCCTGCTTACGCTTGATACCCCACACTTCTTCAAGGGAAGAGACCGAGAGCGAACATTGACAGGTGCCCGTATCGACACGGATGCCTCGCACCATTTGCGACTTGTCACCGATGGTCATAGTGTGGAGGATGTACAGATAGTACATGAGATTAAGTCGTCCTTTTGTTGTCCCCATAAGGAATGTAATGGCATCCGCTGAAAGATGAAGCGTGATGTCAGTAAAGGGAAATGATTTCTCCAGAAAGGAGTCAATAGGCAGAATTGCTGCCTCGTTGTTGTTGCTTTGCATATTCAGTAAAGAGAAAAAGGAACGGCAGACAGATGTGCCTTGCTTCTTGCGCATGGTGTTCCTGCCATGCCGTCCCGGGTTTGACATTTGGTTAATTGATAAATTTCGTGGGCATTCCACATTTACAAGACTGGTACAGTAGCTGCGTACAAAAGGCAATATGATTGCTGTGCCGTTGGCTTGGACTGGTCGGGAGAGATAGGAAGATGTAACGTGTAATTCTGTTGTCCTTCCGTAGTTATACGGTTCCATTCCTGATAAGGTTATTAACCTTGCAGCAGTAGGATTATTAATCTTACGGCATTAAGGTTATTAACCTTTTAACCACAGTAGTCAATAGACGTTGTTGTTCCAAAACAGAGGGTAGAAAGGGAAATGTCATCTATGCCAGCCCCGATGTTGCTTGGGCGCATCGTCCTCTGCTATCCTCTTTAATTCCTGTTCCACCCTCTGCAATTCATCCTTGCTTAGGAAAGCGATGCTTTTGATGGTGAGTTGCTGCGCACAGATTCTTCTCCTGTCAATGATGCTCTCATCCGTCATGGCTTGGTTTGCACCTACCTCCTTCATATAGTCATTGACTGCATCACGCATGGAGAATTGCCTTAGCCCGGTTTTTGCCCAGTGGACAACCAGCTCTACTGCCAGTTCCTGCTTGTCCTCGTATTCAGCCATACTCCAGTCTATTTTGTGGCGAGACGCTGAATGATTCGTTCAGCCTCCTCGGAAATCTCCGCCTCAGAGGACACACGGTTCTTTCGTACCCATGCCAAGAGGTCTGACTTCTCGAAGAAGATCATCTTGCCATTCGGCTTGTAGAACGGGATGGTCTGCTCGTGGGTCATCTTGTAGAGTGAACTGCGGGCAATGCCCATGAACTTGGCTGCCTCTTCCAAGGTCAGCACATCCTTCCCCTGATGGAGAAGCTGCTCCAAGGACTTGACTCGCCCCTGGAGTTCGGCAACCTGCTTGCTGAGGTTTGCCTCCTTGTTACTTTGTACTTGTTGTGTCATACGCAATTATTATTAGTGAATATATATGTCTATGTGCCTTGATGATGTCAGGAGGTGTATAAGCCACTTCGATAAGGAACAACTGTCCACATCTGCCCAAGAACATCAGTCCGGCAAGAGCAAAGTTACTATGGGTATATCAGCGTAATGCAATCCTGTATCGAATAGTAGGCTGAATTTAATTATAATTATCGTTTGAGTATGATTTTGAGCCAATAATCATACTTAAAAGTGCCAGAGAATGATTTTATCTTCGATTTGAAAATATATCAAACATCGCGACTTCGTGCCAGATGAAGAGACCGAAATCTGATGAAATCCGATGACAAAAATTAGAGAGAAAGCAACTCCAAACAAGAGAAAGATGAGAGGGTAATCGAAGAAGAAAAACATCTATATTTTCAATCCCGACCTGCCAATATGCCCTCGCACCACCTTCATTTGATTTTTTTATTGCCATTTTGGTGCAGGTTTGTTGCGGATGGCTTATGTATAGATATAAACTATCTGATATAGAACGTGTTAAGTTATAGAAATAACCTACGAAGTAGAGCATGGCTCCGTAGAAATGAACTGTCAAATAACGGGTTAGCCACTTCGCCCACGCTCCTTCCCACTTGGGCAGCAACGAAAATGCCCATTGTATTGGACCGAATATAGTGAGCATTCCGAGCAATATCTGCTGACAGTATATCGTTGCCCACCAACCGATGCGGAACACGATCAGGGCTATCAGCATCACTATCTTGTCGATGCCCACCACGGCCCCTGCCGTCAGTGAGGTGAACCACAGTTTGCTGGCATCCTTCTCCATGTTGGTCACTTCGTCCACGCCCGTCTGCTCCATCGTCGCCTCTATCAGGTTGGGGTCTGATGTGCCCTTATGCGCCACGTCTGCCTGTGCCTGGAGGTCAGTGTACATCGAGTCCCTGACATATACCAACTGCTGCACCTCCTCAAACTTGTCGGAAATTTGGGTCGCCTCTGCCTCATAGAGGTCGTGGGTGTAACTGCCGATGCAATTGGGAATATAGGATAGAAAATCCAATACGCACCAGCTGCTGCCGCTGTTGGTCATGCCTGTGTCAGCAGGTGGGTACCACCAACAGAGGATGATGCTCACCACCAAGGGCTTGAACAGTTTCATCACGTCCAACGGTTCGTTCTTCACCATCATCTTGTAGGCCATGCTTGCCGCCACGATGATAGAGAACAGTGCCGCCAATGCCATACACATTTGGAGGATCCACCAGAACGGCCCTTGTGAGCCTGTGAAGGTGGCATCGGTCAGGAACTCGTTGGTCTGGAATATCACATCGTCAATCTCCTCTTCGAGGATGTTGATGCCGAAATCGCTGAGTATGTTGTCTGCCATCAGTGCCTGGTTCTATTGTTGATAATCTCTTTGATAAACTCTATGCCTTTCGGTGTCCATGACAGATAGAAGTGGTAGAAGCAGCGCATCCTGCCTGTGACATATACCGCAATGCCCTTGTCCTGAAGGTCTTCACGCAGTTTCCACATTCCATATTCCTTGGTGATGATGCCTTCCTCTTTGAGGGTCTTCACAATCTTGCCGTAGTAACTTCCGACATATTTGTGAAGCTTTGACATTGAAACTACCTCTAAATCAGATGGCATATAATGCTCATCAACGATGGGTGTCCTGCCGATAACGCTGATTCGCTTCGGCATCCTTGACATCTCCAACTGCCACTTGCCGTTTTTCCTCTTGGCGGCATAGAGACGTAACTGTATTTTTGATATTGATTCCATAGCTATTTCTTTATTTTATGTTCTTTCGATAACAGGAATGACTCCCACGCTCTTCAGTTTCTCATAGAGGAAGCGGCGACCTTTCTGTGTCCATTTGGTGTTCATGCGCACATCCTCCGTACCGTCCTTGTGTTTAATGAGGTAGGTCTCGCTGGTCACATAACCGCAGTCCTTGTAGTCGGCATACAGAATCCACTGCTTGCCACGCTGATACTGGATGTTCATCTCCTTCAGACGTCGGTTGAAGCGGATGGACGACTCGCCATAGTCCTGTGCTATCTGTGTGACCAGGACACTGCTCTTCGTGGCAAGGATGATGTCAAGGTAACTCACCTTGTCCTTCATCTCCGTCACCTCCTGTTGCAGGTCATCCACCTTGGATCCCAACTCAACGATGCGTGTCCTTTGGTGTTCACACTCCTGTTCGACAAGCAGACGCTTTTGTCGTTCTTCCTTCAGATTGACTGCTAACCGTATCAGGAAGTCTGGCTCTGCCAATGCCTTCTCGATGGTCTGCTGTGTCATATAGGCACCATGCTTGCGGATAGAGGGGAGCACCTCCGATGTCACCCACTTGCGGAAACGTTTGGCTTCGGGTTTGCGACTGTCAAGGATGACATCATACAGTCCGTCTTCATTGATAAAGTTTGTAACCTGTTCTCTTCCAAGACTATCCGAGATGGGGTACTTTGAAAGTACATCATCCGAAAGTCGTTGTACCAACTTGCTGGTTTTTAGTCCAAGAACTCTTGCCACATCAGCCAAACAGAACAAGGGTTGCTCTGGTGTTCCTGTGGTTCGGACTGCTCCAAATTCCTCGTTGTTGAAAATCTGAATATCGTTCATATCTCTATGCTGTTTTGTGATTATTTCTTCTCTTCCCTTATTTCTATCTGTTCACACTTTCTTCACCCTCACCGCTGTTGGCATCATCGCCGTCAGTGCCTGTCGAGCTCCTCACGCCCTTCATGTTTTCCTGCCAACGGCTCTTGGCATCGCTGATGATGCTGCCTTTATGTACTACACGGTCGTTGGTGGCTGCCAAGAGGGCGGTAGTCTGGCTTTGGGTGTTGAGCTGCACAAGGTATTTCAGTAGTGTCTCGTTCTGTGTCGTCAGGTCGGCATAGATGCTAAGATACTGCCGCTTTCTCTGTGCATTGGGCATATAGGCATCCTTGGTGGCTTTCACGGCACACTGGTACATATTGTACAGTTCCTCCCACCGACGCTTGTCGTTGATGGTGCCTCCTGTAGGGATGATATGGTCTATGTTCGCCTTCATCTTGTCCAACTGACCGTTGATCTTGCTGCTTTCGGCAAGCCAGGCGAGGTCTATCTGTCGGTCGGCTACGTTCAAGGCTTCCACCTCAGCACGCTTGGTGAGGGCAGAGTCTATCTTCTCCGCATCATCTACTTGGTTGTAGAGGTTGATGCCGGCAAGAGTGCGGAAACCTAACTTGTTCTTCTCTGCCGCTGTCTTCTTATAGTTGTTATGTAACAGCCAATAATAGAACTCAGGGGTGAGAGAACCGCCACCTGTCTCCATCACCGTTATCTGGTTCTGCTTGGAGGAGTCGTGGTTGTAGGTCACGCTCTGGGCTGTGGCTTTGATGGTGGTTGCTACCGCCATGATGAGTATCATTGTCTTCTTCATGTCCGTTCTTCTTTTGTTTACAATCCGTCAATAGTCAAGTTTTCCTGCCACTTTCCATCGGCTGAAGGCATCTTCCAGTATCTCTTCCTTCGTCCTCGTCCGATACACCTTCTCCTTCCAATAGCCCATGCGCAGCTGCACATACCGCCATGTCTGGAAGTAGGCTTGGTTCAGATGTTTTTCTATCAGGTCCAACGAATTGTTGATATTGTCCAACACCATCAGCAGGTCGGAAGTTGAACAGGCTGCCGCTCCTGTGGCATACAACACGAGGTCGTTGACGCTATGGTAGAGTTGGCTTCCTTCGTTGTATATGTTGTCGATGGCTTTCTTGTTGATGCTGATGAGCATCGTGTCAGCCAGTTCGATGTGTTTCCGCTTGATGACCTTATCATTGAAGTCCTCCAACAGGTTCTTGTAGTCACTGATGCGGTCGCTCACCGTCTGGTAGGTGCTCTTCACGTTCAGCACCGTGCGCAACGACTGGTACATCACATCGATGATGTCGAAGGCCCGGGTGTATTTGTCCAAATCCACATTCAGTTCCTTGTATTTGCCCACCTCTTCACTGCTGTATTCATGCAGCAGTTGATTGCTGTACTCCAAAGTGCTGCGTGCCAGCAAGAGGCTGCGCTGCTTCTTGTGGTCGTTGATGTATGCTTCCACCGATACCGCATCGAATCCCCATTGCGCCAAGGCTGTATTGGGGAAGAGGGTAATCAGCAGGAGAGCTATGATGATGGTATGTCTCATTCTCCGTTCCTCCCTCAGTTTTCGTTCTCGTTATCTTCACCATTCCCTCTGTTAGGGTCTGCATTCTCTCTCCATCGCTCGTAGCACTCTTCAATGAGTGTCCTTCTGCGACCTTGGTCTGCGTCGATTGAAGGAAGAATGTCCTTCAGCACGTCAATGATGCTGCGCTTGTAGTGCATCATTTTTTCTAATGATACCAAGTCGGCGTAAATCTTGGTGATACGGCTATCTACTTCACGGGCTATCTCCAGACGGTCGCTCGACCAGAGCAGGTGTATTACATCGTCATTGTCGGCGGTCTGGGTTGCCTCGCTCTTGGCATATTCTGTGGTGATGCTGCACGACGGGAACTCCTGGGCTATCTCCGAGATACGGCTGTTCACCTGCCTCGTCTTCTCCTCGTCAGAGGCATTCGGGTCAAGGGTCAGCACATCCACCACCTGTGTGTCGGTGTATTCCGAGGTCAGCTCCCACGATATTTGCAGTATCGCACGGTGTATCTTGATGCCAAGGAAGTACTTGGGCTTCCTTGCAATGGACAGTGTCGCCTTGAAGGTGATAATGCCGTTGATGTTGGGCATGGTGGCAGTTCGGACGTAGGTGTAGCCGTTCCACGAACCGGCACCTTGCCACGTGAGATTGTAGGCTGACTTCACATCCTGCATGATGGCAGGGATGCGGTAGTAGTCATCGGTGGAGGTGGCATTGTCGTTAGCCGCCTCGCTCTTGGCATTCTGTATGTCTGCCAACTGCTGCTGCCATGTCGCCAATTCCTTCTTCAGGTTGTCTATCTTCGTCTTGTTGACATTATGTTGCTGCCGCAAGGCAGGGGCTTCCTCCACAGAGGCATTGGCTATCTGCGTGAGCAGGTTCCTGTTCTCTGTCTCCAACTGGCTTATCTGCGCCTCCAACAGGGCTATCTTGCTATTCGCCTCACGTTCCTTCTCGTCCAGTTCCGATAGGTCGAGATTATTTTCTGATACGCTTGTCCTCATGGCGCATTCCTTGCTGTGGGCATTGAGCGAACCGCCGCACTCACGGCACTTGTACTGCGTGCTGCCCTGTCCGAGGGTGACACCGTCCGAACAGGTGACGCTGATGGTCACGCTCTCCACGCCCTTCAGTTTGGCGGCATCGGTGGCTTGATAGTAACGGCGTGCGTCACTGCCGATGTAATAGACATAGCCCTCCTCGTTGTCGTTATACTCCGAGAGACGTGCCTGCAACTGACGCTTGAAGGTATTCAAGTCCATGCTGTAGGAGTCGAAGACATCCTCATACACCTCTTCCACGTTGTTCCAGCTCTTGGTAACGTGTATCTCGTAGGCGTAGGCCTTCTTGGTCTGCTTGCCGCCACGGCTGATGATGTACGACGACATCCAATAGTTCATCGTATAGGTGAAGCCGTCGCTCTGGGCGTTGAGCTGCTGCACACGGCTGCGGCTCCATCCGGCATGGTTCTCCGAGTTGGCCAGTATCTGCTCTCGCTGCGTGCTGTTAGGGTAGAAGTTGGGGTCGGAGGTGTTGATACGATACCAATGGTCACCGTTCAGAATACTGTTGTCATCGGTCGGCGGATAGTAGTCACAGAGGCTTACGCTGCCTTGGTCTCGTCGGGCAATGTACCAACGCTGTGTATAGTAGTTGCCCTGCGTCTCGCTCAGATAGTCTGTCATCCACGAGGTGATGTTGTAGTTGGAGAGGTCGAAGAGGGCTGCCACGTTGTCCTCGCCACCCACCAGACTAAGGAGTGTGCTGCCGATGCCGTTCTCTGCCTGTTCATAGAGGTCATGGTAGTTGTCATAGATGTCGATGATTTTACTCACCTTGCCATTGAAAAGGTCGTTGAAGGCACTCTGCTGCAAGAGTGCGCCTGATGCCCCGTTGATACCTGCCGTCGCCAACGATGCTCCCATATTGTAAAGCGTCTCGATGTCGGCGGTGAGGTTCTCCACGGTGAAGTTGCCGGGCACACTGGCGATGTCATCCAACAGCTGCTGCCAATCTACATTGCCTATCTCCGAGAGTTTGAGGATGGCGGCTATCTCTTGGTTGATTTCCAAGAACTGAATGTCGGCAAAGGTCAAGCTACTGTTGGTCACGACACTCTCAAACTGCATACACAGCGACTTTGTGTCGGCGCATATCTTCATCAGGTAACTGCCCCAGTAGAGGGCGGTCTGCGGACTTTTCAGCATCATTCCTGCCACCGTCCATATCTTGGGCATAATCTTGTTCGCCACCATATTGTGGATGCGGCGGTAATAGTAGTTCTCCGTGCTACTGCTCCAAATGCCGAGGTCGGTGAATGCCTTGCGCTCCAAGAACTTGGCAGCGAAGATGCCGGCAGTGGCAACCTCTGCGGCATTGTAGTGCTTCAAGATTTCGCCCACCTGCTCGTTATAATAGCTCTCTGCCATAGCTCCAGCACCGAATGCGGCAGCCATGGCGGCAACGATCTGCTTGTCGTAGTTCACGCTGTAATACTGCGCATGAACCCTTCCCACGACAAGTGTAAGACACATATATATTATAATAAGGTATAAACGTCTCATTGCTTCACTACTTTACGTTTTTACTACTTTCAGTTTCTACTATTCCACTACTTTACTACTTGTAGTATTTACTATTGGTAGTATTCACTACTAATCGTATTTACTACTAATCGTAAATACTACCCAGCCACCGTTCCCGAAAGTTTTGCTTTCGGGCATCTGGGCTTTACGTCTATTCCGGGATTTCCGTTTCCATCAATCAGCCCCCGTGCTCGCCGTGTCAGCGGCGAGTGGCTCCATCGTCCGTCAAATTGAGCACATGCCCCGCCTCATTGACCTTCTGCGCAAATGCCAACGACTTCCCGATGCCACTGGCATCCCAATCTCTGCAATACCGCTCGATAGCCTCCTGATGTCTGCACTTCAGTTCATGCTTATAGAGTTTCAATGCCTCCTTCTCAGCTCGCTCGGTGGTGTAGGTCATATAGCACTCGTGCGGCTCCTCCACACCATACACTCCGCTCGTCGATCCACGTCGGATAAACACCTCACGGAAGAAACTTCTTCCCTCCTTGTTATCCAAGCGGTTGACAGTGAATATCTTCTTGCAATCCACATCCGTCAATCCTAATATCGCCTTGATCTCGTCGAATCGCTCACGAAATTTGCTTTGGTCGAGCAGCATCACCACGTCGGAGTTGTTGATGATGGCTTCCTTCACGATGGGACTGCCGATGATGTCCTGTATCTCCTGTGTCACTACGCCCACGCTCGCCCAGAACTTTCGGGCTGTCTTGTATAGGTACTTGATGTACTCGGCCATCAGCGGCGAGGCGATGGCTTTCCATGCCTCCTCGATGACAAGGCACTTGCGGTTCTTCTTCAGGCGCATCTTCTGCAGGAACACGTCCATGATGATGAGCGTCACGATGGGGAAGAGCTGCTTGTTCTCCTTGATGGCATCCACCTCGAAGACGATGAAGGTCTCGTCGAACAAGGTGCTATCCACGTTCTCGTTGAGAATCTTGTCGTACTTGCCGCCACGGTAGAAGTTTTGGAGCATATAGGCGAAGTTGTCGCAGTCGATGGTGGTGATGTTGTTCTCGATGCAGATCTGGTCGAGACGCTCACAGGCGAACTCATAGAATGAGTCGAAGGAGAGGGTCTTCACGCTCAATGCCATGCGCCGTTCCTCCAGTCCCTTGATGAGTTTCTCCACCTTGTCGTGTATCTGCGTCAGCTCCGTGCCGCGCCGCTTCTCCATGGTGGAGAGGTTTTTTCTCAGTGTCTCCTTCTGTGAGGAAGGATAGGGCTGCACACCGTTGAAATAGAAATCGTAATACTCCGTCACCAACTGCTCCACGACACGGAACTCCAGTTCGGGTATCTGCGTCTCCGAGCCTTTCCATATCAGCAGTATCAGGTTCTTCAGGAAGTCTATCTTCTCAATGTTCAGCTCCCGCTTGCTGATGTTGAAGGGGTTCATGGTGATGGGCTTGTCCTCCGTATAGGCGATGTACTTGCCGCCCACATACTCGCAGAGTCCCTCATACGAGTTACCCGTATCGACCATGACGATGTCGGTGTTCTGCTCCCACAACTGACGCACCACGCTGTTCATGTGGAACGACTTGCCGCTGCCCGAAGGACCCAAACAAAAAAAGTTCGAGTTGTCGGTCAGCTTCTCCTTTCCCTCCTTTCCTGTGATGTCGATGGCTACGGGCACACCTTGGCGGTCGGTATAGTATATCTTCAGCGGGGTGTCCTCATTATGCACGATGCGCTCCTTGTACATCAGACAGGTGGCGGCATCGCCGAGGGTGAGGAATCGGTCGTAGTCGGCATTCATGCCATAGCAGTTGCCGGGGAAAGAGTTGACGAACAGCTCCAACTGGTTGTAGGCCCGCTTGCTGATGTGGATGCCCATGCGCGAGAAGGAGTTTTCGAGATGGTTGGTGCATTTCTGTATGTCGGTGTCGCCGCTCACTGCCACCACGAGGTTGTAGTGGGTATAGACGAGCTGCTTGCTCTCACGGGCTATCACCTCCTGCACACGCTTGATGTCCTCTACAGCCATCAGGTTGCTGGGGTTGGGCATGGAGGCATGGCGGTTTTTCTTCTTGTCGAGTAGGGCAAGCTCACGCTTCTGGTTGGGCACGAACACCATCTGGTTGAACACCACGCAGTCGGCTCCGGGCACGCTATCGACGATGCTCACGAGATCAACGGGCATACTGGTGTTGTTCACCTCGATATTTGCGTAGGGACGGATGACCGACGGCAAGTTGGCATAATCCACATCCACAAGGCTATACACCTTGCAGCTACGGTCCCCCATGCCGATGGTCTCGTCATCGACCTTGAAGTTGGTCATCGACACCACCTTGTCACGGAAGTTCATGGAGAAGAAACGGTCCACATACTCGCAGGCTTCCGTTTTGCCGAGGAATCGGGACTTCACGCCGGCATCCCTCAGCTGGTCGTGCACCTTGCGTATCTTCACCAAGAAGTCACGCCATTTCTTGTTGTCGAACGACATCAGACGGCTCTTCTTGTTCTCCTGTGTGATGGTGAGGTAGCAGACGCTGTCGGTAAAGGGTCTGCCGTTGAAATAGCGGAAGTAACTCTCGCTCAGGAACTCATGATTTCCACCGTTCTCTTCCTTGAATGCCTTCCTCACAAACACGTCCTGCTTGTGCAGCGCATAGCCTTCGCCCAAGGTCTGGGCAAGGGCGGCGAAGAGGTGGGTGAACTCATAGTAGGCCTCGATGTTGGCGGAATACTTCTGCACAGGGTTCTCCATCTTCAGAACAGCGGAGTATTCGCCCGTCTTGGTATAGAGCACGCCGATGCCATCCACTTCCTCGATGGAGAAGTAGATGTCCTGGAAGATGCGCTTGCGCTTCCCTCCCGTGCCGAATGCCTTGACACTGATGGCCATGCCCACGCAGATGGCTGAGAATATGAGTATGATGTATAGGGTCATTGTTCTTTTTCTTTTTTAATCGCAAAAAGGCGGGCGCACCCTCATGCGTGATGCCCCCACCTCCATTCACTTACAATCATTGATAGCTTTCCACTTGGACATAATGGATTCTCTTTTTTGTTTTACACTTTCTTTGAATAGGCATAGATGAATATGCCGTTGTCACTCTTCTTGCTGTGCAAGCCCTTGCGCTGCTTCATGACGATGAGAACGCCACCGACAGCTACGGCGAGGACTAGCAGCACGAGTCCTGCCACGAAACCGAAGATGCAGTAGCCGAGGATGAAACCCGCAACGGCTCCTCCTGCGGTGGCTGCCGCCCAGTAGATGTAGCGTCCCTGCAACCCGAAGAACTCCAATGGACGTTGCAGTCCCTTGAAAATGGGATAATCCGGAAAACGCTCTTGCTTTGTATCTGCCATAACTGTCAGTGTTTTAACGTTCTACATACTCACAATCTCACGCTGCGTTTAACCTCCAATGCCGAAGAACAGAGGCAGTGCCTGGGCTGCTGCAATGAGGAAAATACATGCGCCGACGACCATCATGATCTTCTTTTTCAGAATCTGCTTCCGAATTGTAAAGTGCTGAATATCAACACTCCCAAAAAGCAAAAAGTACCAAAAGAAACAAACTGGAAACAAAAATTTCAAAAACCCCAAAATGAAAACATCTGCTTAACATATCTTAACACGGAAATGAACGGAAATTTTCATTTTCTATCATTTTGTGCTGCGTTCCTGAAGGTGCAAAATCAGGTATTGTGAACCTTATTGTCGTTTCAGCAATCAGGTTGAAAAAATGGCTTTAGTTGGAAAAATGTGCACGAAAAGTGGGCTTTTCAGGTGGCATTTTATAGTATTTTCTGCGAAAATACAGTTGTATGTTTAACTTTCTACGTATAAGTCTCTTTAGTCTCACGGAATTTTATTAACTTTGCACCAAAGTTTATTTTAATTGCAATTTTATGGTCACTTATTTTGATGCATGTGAGATTCTTGAAATGCTGTCTGAAGCATCTGTAAAGGTGTTTCTGGACGGCGGTTGGGGTGTCGATGCACTTATAGGCAGAGAAACAAGAATACATAACGACATCGATCTGTTCGTAGAGAAGAAAGACTATGGTAAGGCCATATCCGTGATTACCTGGAAGGGATACAGAGAAGTTGTAATGGACTATACGACCGATAGCCATACTGTCTGGAAAGATGACAACGGAAGAATAATCGATCTGCATTGTTTCGAATATGTCGAAGATGGAATTCTATATGACGGATACACTTTCCCAAGCGAAACTTTCTCAGGTAAAGGAAATATCGGGAATATTGAGGTAACATGCATAAACCCGGAGGCACAGGTACAGTTCCATCTTGGATATGAATACGATGAAAATGATGTCCACGACGTCCTGTTATTATGCAGAACTTTCAATCTTGAGATACCGGAGCAATATAAAACTCACATCTGATTCAATATGCTATGATTACTGATAGTTATGATATTGAAACTGAACCAATGATCAATCTGTTTGATTTCTACGGCAGACGTGGAGATTTTGCAGATATATGCCTGATAATATTCTCGAAGGAGATTCATCGGCATTTACTTGATTCCTACGAATCTGAAATTATTGCAACTATGCCGGCTTGCAATGGCGATACGCATATCTATAAAACAACTTATAAAGGAGTTACGATAACTTTCTACCTGTCAGGAATAGGTTCAGCAGTAGCATCCTCTCAATGTCATCTTGCAAGCTGGCTAACTGGAGCATCAAAGTTCATTATGTTCGGTTCCTGTGGCAGTCTTGACCGTACAACCACACAAGGTAGATTTATCATACCGACACAAAGTTACAGAGGGGACGGGTGTTCATATTATTTTGCAGCACCATCCGACTATATTGATATAGCCGCAAGCAAGGAACTTTCCATAATTTTCGACAAATTATCTGTACCATATATTACAGGTAAAATATGGACGACAGATTCGATGATCAGAGAAACAAAAGGACTTGTACGCAAACGTATGGAAGAAGGGTGCATCGCTGTAGAAATGGAATTGGCTGGAGTTCAATCTGTGTGCGACTTCTACAATTTGAAGTTGTATGCTTTTTTTGAAACAGGTGACATTTTGGATACAAATGGATATGAAGCCAAAGGCTTGAACAATGCCAACCATAGTTTAAACAAACTTTATATTGCTTTAGAAACGGCAACCTACATCTGAAGTATATCAGAATTGTAAATTCCCATTTAGCGGACTATATAAAAAGTATTCCATAACCATCTATACGTGGTTTACGGAATGCTTACTTTATAACAATTAGGTTTACACTCGTTTATTTTGACGGTGCAAAGTTACTCATGCTATCTGGCTCCCACAACGGGCAATAGTGCACATTTTCAAGAAAATGACGTTTTCAAGAAAAAAAATATCCCTACAAACTTAGACTATGCCAAGTTTCGTAGGGATTTTGGAGGGTATAAACATTAGATTACTTTGTCCAGTGGTAGTGACTGTCGAGCATCAGGAAGATAGCCAAGCCGAAAATAACGAGTCCAAGGACAAAGAAGAACCAGAAGAAATACTGCACATAGTGTCCGAGGTAGGTTCCGTCGTACTCCTTGTACCTTTCCTGAACCCTTCTACGTTCTTCATAAAACATTTGATTGACCTCACGGATATGCTTCTGCATCTGAGTGGTCATCCATTCATGTTGTTTGTCGAACATGTCCTGAATCTTCTTCCAGTCAACATCATCGACTCTGACTGAAACCTTCAACTTGGTTGGGGCATCCTTCAGAACATTGTCAATGTGGGTATTGATGGTGTCAACCTTACCACTGATAGTGTCAACGGCATTGCCAAGAGCAGTCTGAGCTGAATTGTACTTACGGATGGCAGACTCCAGTTGAAGAGTTGCATTGATCCAAGTGTTGGTCGCTTTGTCAATGTTCTCACTCAACTGCCTGAGTTCAGGCGCACGACTGACAACAGCATCCTCGGCATCATGCTCTTCAATCTCTTCCTGGACTTCGTTCATCATGTCATCGAAGTCAGGCTTCTGCTCGTCATCTTCGATGAGTTCTTCTACATGTTTTGTTCTTCTCATTGATATGTAGGATTTGTCTAACGGTGGAATGAACGTCTTTTCTGCGGTGGCTTGCACATTGAATGAGCCATCTGGAGGCATCTGCGAGCCCTCTCACGCTCGTCTTCGTCATCATCCTTGCCCCAACCAGACGAAGGAGCAGAACCACCACCGCCACAAGATTCGGACACTGTTGTTGCTGCATCAATCATATCAAGGAAGAGAAGCATACCAACATGAGAAATGTCCTCTCTTGCTGCAGTCATATCAGAGTCAGGAACCTGAGCCTCATTGAGGAAGATGTCCTTGACCGTGTTCGGAATCCAGATTCTCTTCATTTCACCGCCAACGTTGAAACTGAAAGCAGTCTTGGTAGCAACAGGCAATGGCTTAGAATTGGACTGGGTAGGTTTCGTTGTTTGAGCAACTGGGCGAGCAGGGCGAGCCGGAGTGATGGAAGGTGAAGCAGGTCGCATCTTGACCTGAGTAGGCTTGGGATGCATCTTCTTCCAAGTGGCTTCAAGCTGTGATACCATGAACCTTCGACCGATGGCAGAAGCCTTGAATACTGAGGCATTTTTGCCGATGGTATAGCCCACAAGTTTGCCATTAGTATTGTCATACTTGGGCTTGACCTCATAGCCCTTCATGCGAAGCAAATTGAAGTATTTGTCAATGTTAAAACTATCCATCTTCTGAAGGGTATATTCGCAAAACTCCGCAATCTCATCCTTGCGCATATCACGAACCTCCTGAGGTTGCTCCCAACCATGCCTTGCATTGATAATTTCCGCAGCCTTCATTGCTCTGATGTGAACATCGTGAACATCGTTGGTCTTGCCTTCATTATCCACACGGCAACAGTCAAGATGCAGGTGAAGTGTTCCTGACTTGGAATCCCGATGCAAGGCTGCAACACTCATAGAATTGCGGAAATTGGTCTTGACCTTTTCCTTGAAACCCTTGGGTAAAAGTCCGACTGAATCCAAAGCATCCAAACCTTCATCAGCGAGGTTTGCCCAGTCATCCAAGGTGTAGTTCTCAGACTCTTCCTTGGATGGGGAGAGTACAAACGTGGTCATGAAGCGTTCCAACTTTCGCCCAACAGTCCTGTCCTGTTGATGCAACTGGCAGTGATGCTTCATCCGATACCAGATTTCATTGGCATCGAGATAGTCAGGCATGTGGTTTACCTTGACCACGGTTGCATTCTCCTTCTCCATTGCGTACCTTGCGGCATTGCCGCCATAGGCTACTGGTCTTGCGAGTATGATCATTCGTCTTCTTGAACTTTGGTCAGTACAGGAGAAGTAAGGTTGTCTTCAATGCTATACCAGTGTTTGATGAGACGTTCAACGGCTTCAATCCACCACTTCATGAACGTTGCAGATCTGAACATCTTCTGCTTTTCCTCGGGTGAAGCATCGTGCAACTTGCTGCGGACTTTTATCAAGTCGGTACGTGCCTCAGTCAGAGAGTTAAGGGCTTTGCTTTCCTCTGGAGTGAGTCGCTGACGTGGGTGATGCTTCAAGCCTGTTTCAACGAGATACTTGCCAATGCTGATACCACATTCCTTGGCGAGTTTCTTCAACTCCTTCCAGTCCTTATCGGTACAGCGGAAGGAATGCACCCTTGTGGGTGTCTTCTTGATAATCTTCTTTTTCTTAGCCATATCTATGAATAAGATTAAAGGGATGAAAATAAATCAGTTAAAAAGAAGGACATAGGTCTGCGAGCCTGCGAGTAGCCCGAGAAACTTTTAGGACTGCATAAATTTGGTCACAAATAATGTAGTACAAAAGGATTTCTCGAAAAGTACCTCTTAAAAATCGGTCCTTTTACCTGCTAAGTTCCCGTCAGGGCTTAGAAGGTCGTTTCGGCTTGCCGTATCGTCCTGTATCGGTAAACGTCCTTTGGGATGGTTTGGCGGTGCAGGTCGCATTCCTGAGTCCTCAGACGGCTATTTGTTGCCGTTCTGGTGGTAGTAGCCGTTAGGCTTCTGATAGCCGTTGTTAGGCTGTCCTTGGTTGCCGTTAGGCTGTTGTGGCTGCTGTCCTCCCTGTTGTGGTGGAGTCTGCTCGTTCACCTTCCCTTCATTCTGCTTGCCATCGGCTTCACCTTGGGGCGAAGGGCTGTCAGCAGACTGAGGGGAATTGTTTTCAGGAGGTGATGGTGACTTGTTGCCATCTGCTCCAGACTTACCCACATTGCCACTATCATTAGATTGTGGTGATTGGTGCGACACATTGCCAGTTGTCTGAGGATTGTTGCCCTCGGCAGAGTCCTTGGATTTGTCAATGCCAGAAGAGGAACTATCCTTGTCCTTCTTCTTGTCATCAGGATCCTCAGTGATGATGACCTTGCAGGCAGGAACTTCCGCATGGATGATTGCCGTACTGTCATTGTTGCGCTTCAGGGCAAAGGCATTCGACACGAACTTTGCATCAACATACCAGCCTGAGAGACAATGAAGGGTGTAGATGCGGTTATCTTCCACTTCCTGAGAAGAGAAAATGCCAACAGCCTCCATAGCATCCAACAGCTTTGGAACCGTCTTGCGGTCTTTGTCCCAGAGTTTGGCAAGTTGGGTATTGTCAACCATAACCTGACCTGCCAAGATTTCTACTTGCTTGGTCTTGCTGATTTGCACAAGTTTTGGAACTGGCTCGGCAAGATCCACAAGCGACATGAAGCATTCCATACGGTCAATCTTGTACTTCTTGCTTCGAAGATGCTTCAACTGGTCTTCTGAGAAGGTGAAGCAACGATGTAACTTTTTATCGTCCATAGTCTATGATATTTGAAAAATGTAACCTAATAAAGGGAAAAGGAATTTGCCATCAAAAAGAAGAGAATCACTGGATAAGTTCAACCAGGGATTTCTTCATGTCATCATCAATGACTCGGTATCGGGCAAAAGCAACGCTGCCTTTGGCATGACCTGACATCGAAGCAACCAAATCAGGGTCTTTGACCATGCGGTAAAGATTACCGATAAAAGTCCTTCGTGCCAGATGAGATGTAGCCACATCAGAGATTGGCTTCTTCTCTTCAAGCCGTGTCTTAGGGTTAATCACAGTGACAACACGATTTACCTTGGCACGCTTCAAGATTCTACGGATAGCATCGTTGAACTTGAAGTTATAATGCTTGGGGAAGATTGGTTCATCATCACCATGGTCATGGCCATCAACGATAGCCATAGCCTTGGGGATAAGAGGAACCCTTACAACGTCACCAGACTTGCCCTTGGTCTTGATGGGGATATATTCCAGAACACCGTCAATAATGTTCTTGGGGGTGAAGGTCACAAGATCACTATGACGGCAACCGACCATACATTGAAACACGAACATATCACGATACTCAGCAAGTTCTGCATCATCCGCGAGGTCTGCATCCAGAACTTGGTCACGCTCCTGAATGGTCAGGAAATATGGAGTGCCATAGAGAGCCTTGGGCATGTCATATCCAAAGAAGGGGTCATTGTTTGTGACTCCCTGCTTTCGTACCCAGTTGCAGACGGTTCGTAACATGGTCATGTTAGTGACGATGGTATTCATTGATATGTCATAGTCAGAAGACAGGAAATCCGCAAACGCACGAAGATCATCGGCAGTCATGCTGTCAATGTTCATCGGGTGTTTGTGTTCATCCTCAAAGCGAGTAACCTTGTCAATCAGGCATCGGGTGTTACACTCCTGATGTTTGTTGAATTTCTTGTTCTGAAGGTATCTCTCTGCCCAGATGACAAAAGATTTGCTTACCGCCATGCCACTGCCCATGCAATAGGCATTGGGGTGGTGATAGGCAAATATCAGTCGTCTGAGCCAGTCGGAGTTTGCTCCGATATAGTATTCCCTGGTTATGATACCTGTAATCTCCTTGACCTGTGAGTCAAAGAGGTTTCTGGTATCGTCATCCACAAGATTGACACGGCTCTTGTAGCCCTGTCGTTCTTGGCTCCAGTGATTGGGATTGATCTGAAGTTCGCTTGCGCACTTGATATCAAGCCCTTTGTCACGGACACGGAAGTACACCGAAGCACGGCTGTCAAGGTCGTTCTTCGATGTATCTTTCTGACGTATGTAAGCGGTAACTCTCATTGATATGTCTATGATATGACAAAAGGGAAAGAAGAAACTATCTGCGGAAATGCAGGTGACGATGCTCGGGATAGTCCGAAGCAATGTCCTTCAGCTGCTGTTCAAGTCGCTCGTTCTGGTATGGAGTGAGCGCATGGATAGCCTTGATGCAGACACTCTGCACAAGCAGGGTTCGTCTGCCGATAGTGTTCTCTTGGTCTATACCCTTGTTGGCATGTGAAATCTCGCACAGTTCATTGAAGGCATCCTTCATACTGTGATAGCCTGTGCCATCCTTGGCATAGGTAACGGCAAGATTGGCTACCTGAGCCAGTTTGTCGTTGTACTCCTGTTGATTGAAATCCTGATTCATATACTCATTGATTAGTGGTTGGCGAGTTCGTTCAGCTTCTGGGCTGCTGCCTCCTTGGTCTCAGCCTCAGACATATTGCGGTTCTGACGCATCCACTTCAGAAGTTCAGTCTTCTCAAAGTAGATGAGTTTGCCGTTTGGACGGAAGAAAGGAAGCTCATGGCGATGGGTCATCTTGTAGAGACTGCTCTTTGAAATGCCCATGAAAAGGGCTGCTTCTTCAAGGGTCAATACCTCCTTGGCTACGTTGAGAGTGTTTTCCAGAACCTCGATGCGATGCTCAAATGACTCTACCTTCAAAAGAAGAGTCTCGTTGTCAATAGTCTTATTCATAATCTTGATATTTAGTTGTTTACGTTATCCTGAATGCTTGGTTTTGAGATAGCAAGCCCCTAAAGGTAGCGGAAACCACTACCTTGAATCAGGGCACTGCTTTTGATGAAATGAAACTGGTTGTTATCCTGAATCGGCTCGTTAGCCGTTATCCTGTATATCTATGACTTTGCGAGGGTGCGTGTTGGTCGCTGCCGTTCGCTTGGTTCGTGGAATCTTCTTGTTCTCGGTGTGTGGCTTGCGACTTTTGAACACTGTCTTAGTGTTGCCGATAGCCTTGACCTTTTCCTCAGTCAGCACGTCTGCATAGACTGCGGTAGATTTGAGCGACTTGTGACCCATGAGTTTCTTGGTGGTCTCAATGTCACCAGTAGCCGCTTGGATCAAAGTGCCAAAGGTGTGTCGGGAGGTATGGAAGGAGATTGTCTTCGTAATACCTACCTTCTTGGCTATTCTTTTGAGAGCTGCATCCACATTGGCATGGGCAGGAAGGTGGAAAACCTTGTCATCCTTCTTGGGTGGCATCCATGCTTCTGCGGTTGAGCAGATTGGGACGGCATTGAGTTCCTTGGTCTTCTTCTGGACGATTACAAGTGTGTTCGTTGCCTCGTTCCTCATGATGTTTGACCATCGCAAAGCCCTTATGTCGCTGATGCGTAGTCCTGTAAGGCAAGCGAAGCCAAATGCCAACTGGGTTTCCCTGACTCCGTTAGTCTCTTCGGATGCCATGAAGAGTTTGAGTTCATCGGGTGTAAGGTACAGCTTGTGACCAGACTTTGGCTTGGAGATTGTGTCTTCCTTCTCCAACTGATAGAAGGGGTTTGCCTTCAACTTGCCAGTCTTGACTGCCTTGTTGAATACTGCAACAATGCGTTGCTGCATGTTCCGCAAACTGGCATTACTCAATGGCTTTGCCTTGACTCTCACATACTTCTGAGGTACATAGTCATTCTTCAGCCAAAGAAAGAATGCCTTAAACCATGTCTTATCGAACTTCATCAGAGTGATGTGAGGTCTGCGTTTGGCTTTCAGAAACTCCTTCATGCGTTCTTGAAGGTATTGAGTCTGCTCGACAGTCCTCTTGGAATATTCGGGATTGCCGTCCATCCACTCCATGTAGGTCTGGATCCAGTCAATGACCTCGGGAGAATCATCATCTGGAATGTCGGGTACGACCATCAAGTGACCTTTCTCGGGAATGGTCTCGGGATGAAGGATGCGCTCGGCACGAATCTCCTGCGCACGTTTCAAGGTAGCCTCGTTGCGTTCCTTTGTCTCTTGGTTAATCTCAGGGATTAGGTAGAGGGAAAGGAACTCAAACTTGCGCTTGCCATTGTCATAGATGTCAAGATACAGGCTCTTGTTGTCGTTTTCGAGGTCTTTTTGTCGAAGTGTGATGGTCATATCAATGATTGTTATAATTGGTTATACCACTGGGGTAAAACACCACCCTGGTTTATCAAAGGGGGTGCTTTCAAGTCACCTCCTTTACTTGAACATTCCATCAATGAGGTTGATGGCTTCCTCCTTCTTCTTATCTACGATTTTCGCATAGATTTCAGTGGTCTGAACATTGGTGTGACCCATCAACTTGCTTGTGGTGAACAGGTCTGCGCCAAGTGTCAGCATCATTGTTCCGAAGGTGTGACGTGAACAGTGGAAACTGATGTGCTTCTCTACACCTGCTGCCTCTGCCCATTTGCGAAGGGCTCTGCCTATGACGGTCTGAGTAGTTGGTATATCAAAGAAGGGAGTTGTTATTCCCTTTGTTTTTGGTAACCAACGCTTTGCCTCTTCCGAGAGTGGGATGATGACAGGCTTCTCAGTCTTCTGCATTTCCATGTCAATGTACTCGCCCTTGCCGTCAGGAGTCTTGAAAATGTGAATCGGTGCAAGTTTGTACATGTCACTGAGTCGCAAACCAGTGAAACAAGCAAAGATGAAGGCTTGCTTGACCTCTGGGCGGTAACTGTCGGTTGCCATGAGGGCTTTAAGTTCCTCAATGGTAAGGTATTCCTTCTTGCCATCCTTTGGCTGAATGCGCTCCTTGGCATCCAGTTCCTTCATTGGATTGTTTCGGATGATACCTTGACGGACGGCATTGTTGAGAGTAGTCGAGAACATGCCGAGGTAACGGCTTGCCGTGTTCTGACTGATAGGTCTTGGCTCAATGTACTTGCAGTGTGAGTTTGGGAAGGTGCGAAGGAACTTCACATACCCACGGCAGAAATCAGCATTGACCTCTTCAAGGGTGATGAAGGTCTGATTGGACTCTTCAAGATATTTCTCCACGGTGTGAAGCATTTCAACACGACAATGGAGGGTTGACTTCTTGGTGCTGATTCCACCTTCACAATACTTCTTGATCCATCCTGTCAAGAGTTGAGAACCCTGCTTGACGGTTTCCCAGTCTTGCACTCCGTGACCATGGAGAGCCTTGATGCGCTCTGCCTTGATACGTTCTGCGAGTGCCATCGTTTCCTTGTTCTGCTCCTTGCAGAGTGGATTGACCTCAGGAATGATATAGAGTTTCAGATACTCATACTTCCTGACTCCCTTCCAGTAGATGTCAAGATAGATACTCTTGTTGCCATCTGCGAGAGGTTTGAGACGAATCTTAATCGGCTCCTTCAGTTTGACTTGTTTCTTTGGTCTTGCCATGCTTGTTTATATTTTATTTTGGTAATTTACTCCCGAAAGAAGGGAAAATGAATTTTGCAGAGGGTCTGCGAGGGTTGGGCTTTTCGGATGCTGATATATCGTTTCTGCATCGTGATTATGCCTTTGAAAGCATGTGCAAAGATATGAAAATCAAGCCATATATGAGAAACAAATCAGAAACAAAAATCATTTTATTATATCTTTTTAAGAGTCGGTTGAGCAAGAATCGGAAAAATCAAAAAATCGCTTATTCGCTTGATACTAAGCACTTTATTTGTCACTTCCTTTCTTATCCTTTCCAACCAATTTTGGAGGACTAAGATATTTTTCACGTCCTGTTCCTCGTTGTTCATGGCGATGTAAACGCTTATGGCTCCGACAATTGCAACGACACCTGCAATGGCATAGCAGAGCTTCACCACGATAGGTACATACTTGGCAATCTCCTCCGAAACGCACAATATCTTTATAAGTCATTGATATACAGTATGGATTTTCGAGTTTGATAATAAAATTGTTCCCAAAATGAGACAAGGAAGCAAACTTGTGGGTTATATCCAAAGACAATGGTTCAGTAAGGTAAATTAGGCTTCAAATGACGTTTTTGCCGTTTACATTCATTAACACAACATTTTGAGCGATTGCAAACTAAACATGGCAAGTGAAGGCAACTGGATATAAATGGAGACTGGTTTTGCCTTGGCTTTACAACTGTGCGTTTCCTGTCGTAACTATGGAAGAACTGAATAGTCTTGGCTTTGCTTCTCCGATGGAGTGGTTTGAATCCACATCATACACAATGCGATATAGATTATCTGCCGTGAAAGAAGAAAAGATGAGTCTTGTGTGTCAATCATCAGATTCAATCCGTCATCCTCGTTTCCTTCTTTTCCCTTTGCTTGAAAAGGGAAAATCAAAAAATAATTGTTGTTTATGCCAATTTTACAATTGTTTTATTTGCCAATTCGGGAAATGTTGTTACCTTTGCACCAAAATTATATATCTATGATAGAGAACATTGAATTTGAAGCAAAAGGGCAAAACCAGTCGGAGATAAGATTACAACATTCGACTGGAGAGACAACAACGTTGCTTTTCAGCAGTGTATTTCCAATGCAAGCACAAGAATACTATCTTAAAGCTATAAATGCATTGGTTAAACAAAAGCCTGACTTGTCTCCTAAGGATGATCTGTTCAGTGTGTTTACAGGATGGTTTCTCAGATATTCTTTAGAAATGCCCCTTGGTGTCGGTACGTCAAAAAATGAAGAACGCATCAGAATAGGAAATAGAATAAAGGAAATAAGGGAAGAGAAAAAAATAGAAGCTAAAACTCTTGCTATGCTAACAGGAATAGACGCTGCGAACTTGTGTAGGATTGAGCAAGGAAAACAGTCTGCTGGCATAGATGTCTTATCAAAAATCGCTAATGCAATGGGATATAAAATAGAATTTGTTGAACTTAAAAAGAATTAGCATGAAGAAATTTGTTTTGTTTATTACGTTAATTACCATTACAATAAATGGTTATTCTCAAACGACTAAAATCAGTGTGTGTGATTCCACTCTCGCATATATTTCAAAGCAGTTGGAAGACATTGAATTTAGGATAAATGGCATGAATAGGTTTAAGCTATATCCTACAGAAAACATCTATACCTTCTTGAAGTTGGACACTGCAACTGGCAAGATAGACCAATTGCAGTGGTCGTTGGAAAGTGACAATGAAGGTTCTGTCACAATCAATAGTGATGACTTATCACTTGGTTCTGGCTGTGGAACGTTTGAGTTGTACCCCACGAAGAATATGTACCAATTCATTCTTCTTGATAAGGTGACAGGAAGACAATGGCATATGCAATGGGGTATGGAAGCATCAAAGCGGTGGATAAGAAGGTTCTATTAAAATACTATTATGAGGAAGATGCAACGTAGGCATGAAGCGCATATGCTTATATATGCGATTTCCAATGATGGTCGTGTAGTCAATGTCGATGAGGTACAGACAGGGCAAGATTGCAACTGCATCTGCCCTGCCTGTAAAGAGCCTTTGGTCGCCAAAAACAATGGATTGGTTCGTGTTCACCATTTTGCGCATCAGTCTGGTTCGGAATGCGATTTGGCATACGAATCAATGTTGCATCTTCTTGCCAAGGAACGTGTACAATACGCATTTCTGAATGCAGAACGCTTTTATCTTGACTTTGAATACAGGTCATATTGCCCTAATGAGAATCAGTGTAAGTTTGTAAAGTATGACTATTGCTATACTAAGAAAAGAAGGCGTTTCAATCTGAAAGACTATTATGATAGGTGCGAACAGGAAGTTGCGTATGATGGAATCAAAAGACGTTCTGATTTGAAATTGTTTTCTTCGACAGTTCCACAAAGACCTCCAATTTACATCGAGTTTTGTGTCACTCACGCAAGTGAACAAGAAAAGTTGCATAGTGGAAACAAAATTATCGAATGTGTTGTAGAAGACGAATCGGATATAGACAAGATAATTACAAATGGTTTTATAGAAGACAAGCAGCGAGAGGATGAATACGACCAAATGTCAGAATCAAAAATCCGGATATATGGATTCAAGAACTCTGATTACATGAATGAAAGCATGAACACGGAGATAGAGTTCTCTCGGTATGTACTCTATAAATCAGGAAAGACACGTTGCTATCAGGACTGCTGTAATTGTAAAGAATTAAAGAAGTCCACCCCACACTCCATATACGAGGTTTGTTTCCACACCTCGGTTGCCTTTGGTATCTATGAGTATGCCAAATATCTTGGATATGATAAGTTTCATATACCAAACTGTTTGCTATGCAAGAACTACGTTGATAGTTATACCGCAACAGAAAAGATATGTAGGCTTTATAAATATCTTCAAATATCAAGAAATGAAAAATTTGATACGTCAAGGGCAAAAGAATGCCGTTGTTATACTTTTAACCAAGAGGAATATGAGCGTATGATACAAGAGGGCGTTAATGCTCCATTCGATGAAATATGATATACTGTGCATTTTTACCGAGAATGTGAAAGGCATAGGATATGTCATTGAAAATGACATGGTCAGGTTCTAATTTAGATGGAATTGTTCCCATGTTGTTACATATCGTGCGTAGAGATACTATTTTGACACTTTTTCTGTAAGAATACCTATTATTTTATCTAATATGCCTTCATTTATGAAAATAGCGTGCAATTTCGGCGGTTTAGTGAAAATTTCTTGTTATCTTTGCACTCAAAACAGTCAAATATGAAACTGAATAGAATAAAAGTGGTTCTTGTGGAAAAAGGAATCTCCCAAACCCAATTGGCGGAAATCCTTGGAAAAAGTTTTAGTACAGTGAATGCCTATTGTAGCAATAGACAACAACCTTCACTTGAACAATTACACAAGATTGCGGAAGTTCTTTCTGTAAACATCAAAGACCTATTAGTCGATTCTGTCGAATGAAATAACTGATACTTGCATGGCAAAGAAAGAAGTAAAAACAGACCTGTGGGTATATGAACTGCTCAAAGAAGCAGGAATAAAACTGAGCGCACAAGGTTGTGAAATAAAGGAAATAGATGAAGCATTGAAAACGGCTTCCAAGTCAAAAACAGGAAATGCTGGCTACCCCGAATATTGCGGTGTGGTCAAGGATTTTATTCTTGTTATTGAAGACAAGCCAACTTTAGATAAGCATATATTTTTCAATGAAAAAAATGTAATTGATACTGATAACGTCACGGCAATCAAAGATTATGCTGTAAATGGTGCATTGCATTACGCATACCATCTCATCAATAACACCTCATATAAAAAGGTAATAGGGTTTGGTGTCTCTGGTAGTGAGAAACGCCATAAGATTACTCCATTCTTTCTTAATGAAAGGTCTGATTTGTACTCGTTAAATGATGTTGAAACTTTCATATCATTTAATGAGGAAAATATTGATGAGTACTATCGTTGTGAAATTCTACAAGAACCGACTGATGTTGAGAAAACTACAGAGGAAATTCTAAAAGATGCTTCTACTTTACATGAAGACTTGCGTAGTTATGGGCAATTGACCACTGAACAAAAGCCGTTGATTGTTTCGGGTATAATGCTGGCACTTAGGGAGATAGAATATAAGAATTTCTCTATTGATAATCTTGTCGGAGATACTACCATAACTGATGGCCAAAAGATTTACGATGCTATCAGAGCTAATCTCAATAGAGCCAATGTTACTCCCGATACAAAACGAGATAAGTTGTTAAGTCAGTTCTCTGTAATAAAAGATAATACAAAAATCAATACAATAGAGGAGACTCTAAAGAAGACACCTCTTAGACATTATACTGAGTTTCTTTACAAGAGTATCTTCAAGAATATAAAATATACAAATTCTTCTGAGGATTATCTTGGACGTTTCTATGGAGAATTTATGTCATATTCAGGAGGCGATGGTCAATCACTTGGTATAGTATTGACACCTAAGCACATTACGGAATTATTCTGTGATTTAGCCAATATCAAACCTACCGATAAAGTCTTTGACCCATGTTGCGGAACAGCTGGCTTTCTGATTGCTTCTATGCATAAAATGGTAAAACTTGCTGGGGACGACGAAGTACAAATTAGAAGAATAAAAAAGGAACAGTTGTTTGGAATAGAGTTGCAGGCATATATGTACACGATTGCAACAACAAATATGATTCTCAGGGGTGATGGCAATAGCAATTTGCATAATTGGGACTTCTTAAAACAGAATCCTGCACAACTTCAGTTGAAAGGATATACTGTTGGTATGATGAATCCTCCATACTCGCAAGGTACTAAGGCTGACCCCAGTCTATATGAAATCAACTTTACAGAACATTTGCTTGACTCGCTGACGGAAGGAGCAAAGGCGGTTGTGATTATTCCTCAATCATCGGTAACGGGAAAAACAAAAGAGGAACAAGCAATAAAAGAGAACATATTAAAAAATCACACTTTGGAAGGTGTTATCACACTACACAAAGACACCTTCTATGGTGTGGGTGTGAATACATGTATTGCCGTCTTTACGGCTCATATTCCACATAATAAAAAGCACATATGCAAATTCATAAACTTTGAAGATGATGGCTTTGTTGTTGCGAAACATGTTGGACTTATAGAAACTCAAAGTGCAAAAGATAAACGTCAGCACTTACTTGATGTTTGGTTTGACCGTACGGAGGCAGAAACAAGATTCTGTGTGAAAACGACAATAGAGGCAGAAGACGAGTGGCTTCATTCATTCTATTATTTTAATGACGAAATTCCTTCTGAGAAAGACTTTGAGAATACAATGGCGGACTATCTTACATTTGAGTTTAATATGATGACCCATGGTAGAGGTTATCTTTTTGAAGAGAAAGGAGGCAGCGATGGAAAAGCAAATTAGTCGTACTTGGAAAGACTTTTACCTGCATGATTTCTTCTCTTGCGAGAAAGGGAATCAAAATAACATGGCCTCATTAACAGAGGGGTCAATACCTTTGGTTTCTGCACGAAAAATTGATAACGGATATAAAGATTTCGTATCACCAAATAACAAAAAGTTGTTTCCGGGCCATATACTCACCTTAAATAATGATGGTGACGGAGGAGCTGGCATTGCGTATTATCAGCCTCATGTCATGGCTTTGGACTCACATGTAACAGCCTTAGTACCAAAACTACCACTAAGTAGATACCAATTGCTATTTGTTGCAATGTGTATCACCAAACAGCGAAATAGATTTGGACATGGATATTCGATAAATACAAATAGACTTCGCTCTTTTCGTATAATGTTGCCTTGTGTTGAAGCAACTGAGACACCTGATTGGCAATATATGGATATATATATGAAAGACAAGGAACAAGAACTTCTTAAACCTACAATAGAACAATTATGCAAACGACTAATAAACAGTGCAATAGGGGGGGTAAATTACGACAGGTTAATTGGAAGGCTTTTGATTTTACAGAAGTCTTTACTGAGATACAAAGGGGCAAGCGTCTCAAAAAAGCCGACCATACGACTGGCGATGTACCCTATGTGTCATCAACCTCTCTCAACAATGGCGTTGATGGATTCATCGGAAATGAAGGCAGCGTAAGAAGATTCTCTGACTGTCTAACTCTGGCAAATAGCGGTAGTGTAGGCTGTACGTTCTACCATAAGTATGAGTTTATTGCAAGTGACCATGTCACCCAGCTCAAAAGAGATGGGTTGGATAAGTATGCATATTTATTTTTGGCACCAATGGTGCAACGTCTTTCTGAGAAATATAGCTTTAATCGCGAAATCAATGACGAACGAATAAAAAGAGAGAAGATTCTTTTGCCTGTCAACAAAGATGGGCAGATAGACTTTAATTTTATGTCGTCATTTATGCAACAGGTTGAAAGGGATATTCTCAAGACGACCCTAACGACATTCAAGAAACGGATAAAACTTAGCAAAACCTCAATAGGGGGGGGTAAATCAAGGGTAGCATGGAAAAATTTTCATCTCAAAGAATTGTTTCCAAATCTTACACAAGGTAAGTCCAAAGGGCTTAACCATATGTTGAAAGATGACAAAGGAATCAGTTACCTTGGTGCAACGAACTCAAATAATGGTGTTCTATGTTTTGTAGAATCATCTGAGAGTATGATACATAAAGGTAACTGTATTGCTTTTATCCGAAATGGTGAAGGGTCTATGGGATATTCTGTTTATAAGGGAGAGGATTTTATAGCAACATCTGACATTTCTGTGGGTTATAATGAACATCTTAACAAATATAATGGTACATTTATCACAACAATAGCAGATAGAGTTAGAGGTAAATATAACTTTGGATATAAGCGTAGTGCAAACAGGTTAGCTAAGGAAATACTAACCCTCCCATCTACCAAAGATGGAGATCCAGACTGGGATTATATGGAGAATTACATGAGGGAAATGGAAGAAAATTTAATTCTGACATATATTGAGCGTGTTAAAACTCGTGTTGAATAAAACTAACAGTACAGAATTATCTTCCAATTCCTTTAGTTTGCCTCGGCACATCCCCCACAATACTCTCCAACTCCCTGTCCACCTTGGACAGTTCCTCCTTGGACAACGCATATATGCAGTCAATCGCCAGTCGGTTGGCTGCTATTTTTCTGTGTGCGAGGATGGTCTCTTCGCCACCTATGGAGGGGCGGTTTGCGCCACATGATTCCAGATAGTTGTCCACCGCATTATGCATGGAGAAATAGCCCCAGCCAGTCTTTGCCCAACTGATGAGGGCATTGACGGCTGCTTGTCTTGGGCTGTTGTTCTGTTGTTCGCTCATAATCACTTTTGCTTTTTGTTGTTTAATCGTTGTTGTCTCTGTTGCCAAAGCTCATCTATTTCCTGATGGTGCTCGTCCTCGTCCGAGTAGAGCCAATCGATGTAGTCGGCTCGCTGCGATGTGCGGTCATCCATTCGGGAGAAGTCCCGGAGAAGGACATACTTCTTCTCGATGGTTCGCAGCCTTGCGTTGTCGTTGGCAATGATGCACAAGGCGCATAGGAATACTGCCGACAATGTACACATACAAATGTGGATGAACTTGCGGAAGTGCCGGGAATGGCAGAGACGCTTGACCACATACAGGAGGTATTGCTTCAAGAACGGAATGACCTCTGCCTTGTCCTTGGGCAATGAAGGAGGAACGCATTTGGGTTGTTGCGCTCCTGTTATCTTGTTGACGAAATCCGCTATCTTGGTCAGGGCATCCGAGTTCTTCTTGCTCTGTTCTCCAACCCTCTTCACGGTGTCCTCGCACTGGTGTACTAACTCCGGCCAATGCTTCTTGTGGGCATCTACAAGAGCGATGCACTTGGTGAGTACTTCATCATATCTTTCGGTCAAGGTCTGGAAATATTCCTGCTGTGTTATCTCGCCTCTTGCCTTTGCCGCTTCTTCCTCTTCCTCAAACTTCCTCTGCCGAGCCTCCAATAGCAACCTCACCTCATTAGCCGCAGCCATGCCCACAGCATCCTTCAATGAAGACGTGTCATTGGCGGTAGGCTTGGTAAGGGTGTCAATCTTGCCTGAAAGGTTGTTGATTGCCTGAATACAATTGGACAGTTCAACCTGTATGTCTTCCAAAGACGTGCCAGGTTCATCTTTCAATGGTGTCACTTTTCTGTTTGCCATACGCTTATCTCCTCATTCCTCCGTTACGTTTCTTCTTGTTCTTCTCCTTGTCCTCGTCATTCCAACCATGGTCATTGCCTCCACCGCCACCTCCTGATGTATGGGCAATGGTTGGCTGGAGTATAACTTCTGCCACTGCTTCCGCAATATTGCTGCCGACAGACGAACCTTCGTTATCGCCACCGCCTGCCACTTCATCAGAGCCAACTGGTGAGGAAGCAGAAGCCTCGTGCTGCCACTCGTTATAAGAGGTGCTGCCATGAAGCAAGCCGACCGACTGACCGACTTCCGTTCGGGCCTCGTCACGATCGGAAATGAGGGAAGAGAGGTGAGCTTGGTTCTCTGGTGCGCCCAGCATCCTGCTCAATTGGACGAGAGACAGGCTGCGGTCTATCTTGCTCCCGGAAAGAGTGACCTCATGACTGTTGTCCGTGAAAGTGACGCCACAGATGCGACCGTCATCGCCTTGGACGAAGTGCATGGTGATGCCCCGAGCCGCCAGTGCTGTCCGAAACGTTTGCCAGTCGTGGCAGTGGCTGAGGACTGCGGAAATGGTGTCATACAACTGGTACTTCACCGCATCCCTGCCTTTGAGGTGGCTGCGCCTGACGTCCCTCTTGCCCTTGCCGAAGGTCAGTCCGTACTCCCTGGTCAGAACCTTGGTGACTGCTGCCGATGCACGGAAATTGCAGTCGCCCTTGATGGCATTGCCGTCATTATCGACACGGTTGTAAACGATATGGACATGACCGTGAGGCTGGTCATGGTGTCGGAATATCACGAACTGGGTGTTCACAATCCCACGTCTGCGGAGATACTCCCGTGCCACTTCCGCCATGAACTCGTTGGTGAGCCTGGGTGTGTCATCAGGGTGGAAACTCAGTGATATGTGTCCCACGAAATCCTTCAGTGATGGACGCATCCGAGCCTGTGCCTTGAAACTGGCAACGATGGTGGCATTTGAAGTGGTGCTTACACCAGCCGATGCTATGATGACAGTGTTCTTATGGGCTATGTCATTGGCATAGTTTACCAGCCCTCCGAATCCCCTGCCGGTGTTAATCTGTGCTATCATATAAATTGATATATAAAAGAATGTGCAGATAAATGCCCAAGTATGTGCAGATACTTGGCAAAGTAAATGCATATAGTGGGGCGAGTAAGTATATATCCCTAAGAGTTGCCCAGACGGACGATAACCTCGTCAATCCTCCCTGCCAGTTCCAAGACCCTCCTTTCAACAAAGGAGAAATGGTGGACGTGAGCTTCATGGGCGAGCTGGTTGAGGTTGTTCGCCATGCCCGACAGAGAGCGGAGATTGGCGGCATCCTCCTTTGACATCGCCTCACGGACGTAGCCGTTTACGGCAAGTTCATAGACAAGTGAGGACAGCGAGCACTGCCTGTTCTTGCTCCTTCGCAACAACTTCGTATAGTTGCCTTGGTCGAAATAGACCTTGACGGAATACTTCCGTTTCTCCCTCTCGTCAGACCTTGGGCGACCGCCCTTGTTCTTCTGCTTTCCGCTCTTGGGTGTTTGGGGATTATCCATATCTTTGACTGTCGTGTGTGGCACGGTCGGCTTCTTAGCCGTGGTTTTTCGGGACGTAAAACCTATACTTGCTCCCCAAACACTCCAAACTTTCTTCTCAGACGTGGCAATCAAGATTGCTGCGCTGCCGGAAATGGAAAAGAGGGAAGACAGAAGAGGGCGAACACCCGAAAGGCAAGGCTGTGAAGCCATACCGAGCCGTGGTTGATACAAATGGCTGCAAATCGCTATCTGTCGGCTGCTGCCGCATCGGTATGTGAGGAAAGTAACTTCTGGATGGCGGAAAGAGCGTATCGCTTCTTCCTGCCCATGCGTGAAGGCACGAGGTAGCCTTTCTTCTCCCATGACCAGAGTGTGGTCTCACAGACACCGCACATCTTGGCAACTTCATCCGTACTCAGCCAGGTCTCATCTTCGGGAGTCTGCTCCATCATGAGTGCCTTGGCTTCCATCGCTTTCTCAATAAGTCGGTCGGCAAAGAGAACAAGGTCGTCACTCGACACCTCGATCTTCATCTTGCCGCCTGCTTCTATCATGCTTAGTAGGTCCATAAATCTAAAAAAGTTATCCTGAAACAATCTTGTTCTGTAAAGGCGACAGGGGGAACAGGTACAACTTGTGTACAGCACAATCCCCTGCAGCCGTAGTCTCTCATATAATATTTCTGCCATAAGAATGTGGCATCAATAGTGGCAAATGTCCTGTCAGTCGAGCATCCCGATAAGTTCCCTTTTCATCTCGTCATCAATGGTGCGGTATCTGGCAAATGCCTGGCTGCCGTTGGTGTGCCCCGACATGGAGGAAATCAGACTTGGGTCTTTCACCTGCTTGTAGAGGTTGCCGATGAAGGTCTTGCGTGCCGTATGGGAGGTTGCCACTTCATAGAGCGGCTTCTGTACATTCTGCCTCGTCACCGGGTCGAGCACGCTGACAATCCTGTTGATGCCCTCTGTCCGCAACACCTCACGGATGCCCTTGTTGTAGTCACTCACATTGTAGTGGGGAAACAGTGACTTGGTGGGGACACCCCGGTATCGCTCATAGATGGTCATGGCAGTCTTGCTGAGTGGCACACGTATGGTTCTCGCATCGTGCTTCATCGTCTTGTGGGCGATATACTCCAGCACTCCGTCAATGACACTTCCGTTAGTCAGACGCATCAGGTCGCCGAAGCGGCAACCGATGAAACACTGGAAGACGAACATGTCACGGAACATTGCCAGATGAGGGCTGTCGGTAAAGTCGTGGCTCCATATCCTGTCACGCTCCTCGATGGTGAGGAAGAACGGAGTGCCGAAGATGGCTTTGGGTATCTCGAACACGTCAAAGGGGTTGTTCTTGGTGATGCCTTGGTGGATGCACCACCTTACAACTGTCCTCAGTCGGGTGAATATCGTATGCAGCGTATTGTCCGAACGCTTCGTTCCTGCTGTCCACTTGTCCATGCCCAGATAGAGCTGTGGGTATTGGTGGTAGTATTCATTCTCATGGATGAGATAATGCTGGAAGGCTTCCAAATCATCCACGGTGAAATTGTCCACATTCATAGTGTAGTCCTTCTTCTTGCGGACGTTGCGCTGAAACCTCTCGAAACGCTCAATCTTACCTACCAATCCCCTTACAGAAGTGGCTTGCCGCTTGTCGAAGTCCTTGTGCGAGATATATTCCTCCACCAACTTTGAAAGTCTAGTTTCCTGTACGGTCGTTTGCATCAGTTTGTACGCATTCGGATGGTGGAAACAGAAGATGGTCTTTTTCAGCCAGTCGCTCGTTGCGCCCTTGAAGTATTCCTGCGACACCGTGCGGCAGAGGTCGTGGACGGCATCGTTCAATATCCTGCGCTCCTCGTCACGAACCATAGTCACGCGGCTTTTGTAGCCCTGCCTGTCCGCATCCCAATAGGCAGGATTGATGGAAAGTTCCGTTGCCGCCTTGATGTCTGTCTTGGTATCGTTGTCACGAACACGGATATAGATGGTTGCCTTCTTCTTGGCTGTGGCGGTTTGCCTTACAAATGCTGTTACGTTCATAGTATGTATATATCTAATGATTATATATAAGGTGCAGAAATCACTCTTCCAACATGCCAATCAACTCACGCTTCATGGTGTCGTCGATGGTGCGGTAACGCTGGAAGGCACGGCTCTGAGGCGAGTGTCCCGTGAGTGAGGAAACCAAAGCCTGGTCTTTCACCTTGGCATAAAGGTTGCCGATGAAAGTCTTGCGTGCCGTGTGGGAGGTTGCCACATCGCAGAGCATCCTCTGTTCGGGTTGTCTGGTCAGAGGATTGAGCACAGTGACCATACGGTGTATGCCAGCGAAGTCAAGCACGAACTTGATATACATGTTGTACTGAGCCTCGCAGATGGCAGGGAACAGACGTGGCGAGACATGGCTGTATCTTGCCAGTATCTCCTTGGCTGTGTCGCTTAGAGGCACACGCACAAGCTCGGTGTTGCCGTTGTTCAGATTCTTGCCAGGGATATACTCCAGCCATCCGTCAATGATGTTGCTGCGAGTTAGATTGAACAGGTCGCCCATCCTGCACCCTACAAGGCACTGGAAGACAAACATATCCCTTACAAGAGAGGCATGATAGCTGCGTCCGTACTGGCACTGATAGACTTGGTTGCGCTCCTCGGTAGTCAGGTAGTAGGCATCGCCATAGACATGACCGTGGGTCTGCACCTGCCGGAAAGACACATCGTCCGAATAGCCCTTCTTTACACACCAGTTGAGAAATGCCTTCAACCTAAGTCCTCCACTAAAAGATGAGTTCTTGGAAGAGGGGCGCATGGTGGAGTGGTACAACCCGAACTTGGCGAAGAAGTCGGGATGCTTCACATAGAGGTCGTATTCCTCCGTCACATATCTCATATACTCCTCCAGCTGCTCCGCTCCAAAGGAAGAAACCTCGTACCTGAAATCGGTATCACCTTCCATTTCCCTTTTCCATGCCTCCAAACGTTCAAGCCTTCTGAACACGGCACGGATTCCGCTTGCGTTCTTGGTCTTGTACTCGGTCAAATACTGCTCGGCTCTGTCGAAGAAGCCACTTCCCCATGGAGTGGTGTCCTCAGTCTTGGCATTCTCCTTGCTCTTTCTGTCGGGATGGAGGAAGTCATCAATGATGGCTGTCAGAACAGGGCAGGTCACATCCTTGTCAACATTCGCCTCGACATACGCTATTATTTCCTTCAACGTGTTGTTGAACTTCTCACGCACCTCCTTAGGCACTTTCTTCGTGTTCTTGTAACCGGGGATTTTGCTGTCCCAATAGATGGGGTCGATATACATACTCGTTGATACTTTTATGTCCTTACCCCTTCCGTCTCGCACTCGGATATACACGAGAGAGTTACTTTTTCTCAATACTGCTATAACCTTCATGTTCCTTCAGTTTTATCTGTTTATATTCGATTTGTCGGTACAAAGTTAATATGGTTCCCACAATTGTTCCCATAGAAATCAAACTTATTGCAAACCTGTTTAAGAAGTTTAAGATTTGGATTATACTCGTATATCATTCATTTGTAGCGTGTTTTCTTTAGTTTGATATTCATTTTGTCATACTTGATTTGAGTATGATTTAGCCAAAATGCGTTTTCCTCCGTCACTGTGGTAAGCGCGGTCGTTCCTGCCGAGTAGTCGCCGGCTGCGTTCTGTGCCATTGCTGCGGTGGTGCCGACAAGCAACATCAGGGCGAGCGTTTTCATGCGCTGTGAAGAGAAGAATCCCTTCACCTTCTTGTTAATCCTTTCAAACATTCTTTTTACCTTTTAATTTGTTACACTTTGAGTTATCTTATCTCGTATCACCTGTATCTCAAATCTGATAACCGAAGAAAGCGGGGAAGACGATGGTCGCTCCTATGAGGAACAGGCAGGCTCCCACCAGCATCATGATGTTCTTCTTCACTCCTTCTTCGCCCGTATTCATCTTTATATATATCTGCAAGGCGCTGACTATGACCACGATGCCCGCCACTGCATAGCACAGATAAACGATATAGAGCATCATCGTCACGGCATAGTCATGGGCACTCGCAAGTGCGTCCGCTCCCCAGCTGTAGTCCACGTTGCCACACTTAGCACTGGCCAGAGCTGGGGTTAAAGCGGCATATAATGATAGAAATGCACTTCTTGTTTTTGACATCATATCTCATTATTGAGTGATTCCACCTTGACCATGTCACGTCCATTGTGACGAAGACCGCGGGCGATGATGGTGTTGTTCAATTCTTCCGAATACATGGGGTCGGAATAGGTGGTATTCACTTCCTCCATCTTCTTCTCGATTGCGCTTTGTATCTTTTCAAGCACATGAGGCTTGCTCTCTTCCGCAGTGGCGGCTGCCTCCTCTGTAGGCTCTGCAAGCTGCTTCTCCTCGTAGGCTGTCTCATATTGGTTGTCGCCTACGCTGAAACCACCGTCGCTCTCGCTGACCGCTATCGACTCTTCCTCGTCGGTCATGTCACTGACATCAAACGACTCGCCCTGTGACTTCTCGTCCTTGGGCTTTCCGTACAGATCCTGCACGATGATGACCGTATAGTAGATGACATAGATTATGGTCACGACAATGGCGAATATTACAAATGACTTCATATTTTCAAGTTTGATTTTACTATGGTTTGGCTTATTGCCGATGCAAAGGAACTACCTTTTCTTCAATCTTAAACCGAAATGACTTTCCGCGGAGCCAAATCTTAACTCTAATTTTGATTACACTCGCAATCATACTCAAAAATCAAACTCGAAAGGCACAAAAAAAGCCCTTCCGATAGGGAAGAGCTTGTAAAGAGGGTGGATGAAAAAAATGTGGATGGCTATATGGTCAGGTACTTGCCATGGGAGAAGTCCTGATGTTCGTTAGAGAAAACATAGCCCAACTGGTTGGACAAGCATTGGGTGTTGCCTATCCTGGCATCGATGTTGGTGTGCGAATGTCCGTATATCCAATAGTCTATGCCGCTATCGGTGATATAGTCCTCCAACTCTACGGTGAACGCCACGTTTGCCTTGCTGCCTTGAAACTTTGGGTGGAGCATACGGAACGATGGTACATGATGGGTGACAACAATCTTATGGGCTGCTTGCGAATATGCCACTGCATCCTTGATAAAGGTGAGGCAACGTTCATGCTCAGCATTGAATTGGGCATGGGTCATCAGCTCACCTTTATATAATATACGGCGGAAGTCGCTTATCACTTGCTCGGTGAAGTAAGCGTCCTCCAAAGGAATCCTCGACCAAAGGGTGGAGAGGATGATGTCGGTGTCGCCAATCCTCGCAATACCGTTGTAGTGGCTGAATACATTGGGACGTACCTCCAAGAGATAGCCGTCGGGCAGTGTCGCCACATCATAATATTTGTAGAACTCATGGTTGCCCATGCAGCAATGCACCTCCTTGTAGTTCTCCGATGCCCAGTCCCAAAAGGGATGCTTGGAGTAGTTGTCATCGCCGAGATAGCCGATGTCGCCGGCAAGCAGCAGTATGTCGCCCGTCACCTCCAAGGGGTGGGCTTTCAGATACCGCCAATTGTCGGCAAACTCCAGATGCAGGTCGGATGCGTATTGTATCTTCATATTGGTCATGCTTCTATAAACAATTCATCCAGTTGATCTAACAGTCCGGTCACAAATGCCTCGTCTTGACCGAGTGACTTTGACAATGGTTCTGCGAGAGTTGACCAGTCGGCTCTGATGGAGGCGACAAACTCCCTTATACATGCCACTATTGAAGCAGGAGCCTCAATGTTGTCCTCAGTCATTATGACCACATTTTTCAGGATGTCCGAACGGTGCTTCTTGATGTCTTTGGTGTTCACATGCTTGCCGTCCCGCTTGTCTGCCATGAGATTTAGGTAGGCTCTTGCCTTCAGTGCTATCAAGGCAGCGGAATTGGCATGGCGTATGCCATCAGTCAGTTGGCTGTGTGCGATAGTAAAGTGATAGTAATCATCGTCCATGATGATGGCACTAAGACTCGACACATCTTCATCGGTCGGGATAGGTTCTATGACAAATCCCTTTGGCTCTCCAAGCACGTCGGGGTGGCGTGACAGCAGTTCTATCATCTCGGGATAGCCGTCTTTACCATCAAGGAAACGATACATTTCATACCTTGGTGGCTCACCAGCCTCCTGTTTCCTCTTTTCAGGTCGATAGCCAGCCTCCCGCACAAACTGCCAGAAGCGATTGGCGAAAGCCTCGGTCATGTTCTCTACGATGACTATCATGTCGATGTCGTGTGTGGCGCGTGGACGCACCACGGTATTGGTCATGGTGATGTCACAGGCTGCTCCGCCTATCACCACATAGTTTTCTGAGTATTCCGCAAATGCTTCACGGAACTTGACTAATCCTTCCATTTCTGTTCACTGATTATTCGTTCTACTTCTTTTTCTACTCTCGGATCATCATCATCTCTCAACGAAAGGACAAGGGAAAGGCGATCAACCCACTGGCTTTTGTCGCCCATTTTGCTGACAACAGGGTATTTCCATACCTCTATGATATAGTTGCCGTCATAGATGTTGGGATTCTCCATGACATCAGCCGACTTGACGGCACGATATTCCTTGCTTGTCATCATTATCATCTCTTCCCGGTCACGATTAAGCATGGAATAATGTGCCAGGGCATTGATGCCGCATACGGGGTATTCCGCATCCAAGCGTATGTCATCGCAAAAGATGCGGTTCTCCACAGGTGACAGCAAGACGTTCTGAGCCTTGTCCCACAGTTCCTTGCCCTTCAACTCGAAGTGTACCACCTTGCTGCGCTGTCCGTTCTGAATCTTTTGACACAGTCCTACATCTTCAAGACAGGTGACACCCAACGTGACGCTTTCGTAAGAATATGGAAGCAACGGTGCAATATCCCTTGGCGACATTCCTTCAATACTGCCCACCTGTAGGTGATAGAGTAGTATGTATTGCGCCACAGGGGTCAATACTTCGGCAATCTTCCTGTTGCTTGTCTTCTCCAATGCTATGATGCCTGGCAGATGGGCATATTCCTCGGACATGACAAAGAAGACTCCTTTGTCTGCCAGTCTGTGTCGCTCGTAGGTGGGTCCGGGCGCAAGGATAAACACCGCAGGCAGTCCCAGGGCTTCGGTCAACCGCTTGCCCGTGATGGCGCAAGTCCGTGGAGAGGGATTGCCCTTCTTGGGCTCAACGAACAGCAGGGGCGTGCCTTGGTATGTGCCATCATAGAAACGGTATGAGAGTTTCTCGCCAACCGTGATGCCTTTCAGGCTTTCCTTGGCACGAGGTTCCACCTCAAAGCGTCTGCCCAATATCCTTATTTCTTTTTTCAATTCCATTCTGCTACATTTTAATAATGTATTAAAACGATGCAAAAATAAGGATAATAATTGAGAATCAAGCATGTTTGGGCGAAAAAGTGCAGATTTGATATGTAATTTCAATGCATTTGAGCCATTTTTGCATCAAATGATGGTGTTTTCGTCTTTATAATGTCATTCAGATGCCGTTCGTTTCTTCCTCATCAGATAGTCGTTGACATCCTTGTAGTCGGCATATCTGAAGGACTCGTCCGTCACCCTGTACTCGAATACATTGCTGATGCTCTCAACCGTCTTGCGTCCTGCCTGGTCGTTGTCGAGGAAGCAATGGATGTGGGTGTAACGGTCAAGGTAATGCAATGCCTGTTTGAGGTTGGCGACTGAGTTCAGTATCATATAGTCGCAAGGGCTTTCAACGACAAACCATCGGTCTTGCTGTTTAACGAGGGTCATATAAGCAAGGAAGTCCATGAAGCCCTCAAAGACCAGACAACCGTTTTGCCACTCGTTGAACGTATGGGCAAGCAGGGTGATGTCCTTATGCCCGATGCAGCCCTTGAAATAGGGATTGCGCACCTCATGTCCTTCACTCAGATTGCCAAATGCAATGCCATAGTAATGTTTTTGCTCAACCTTGTAGTGTATCTCCCTGCAATACATCCTGCCAATGGTGATGTCTATCCGTCGGCTACTGAAATAGGACAGCAGAGAATGGTTGCTCAGTGGGAGCAGCTTCACATCGTTCATCTTGGTTGTCGTGTATTCCTTGGCTGCGATAGCGGTCTCGATTGCCTTATCCACAGTGGCAATACTCTTGGACGCAAGGTAGGCAAGGGCATCGGAAACGGATTGTTTGTTATACATACGCTTTACCAGCTCCACAAGGTCACCGCCCTCCTTAATGGCGTAGTCGTACCACAGGTTCTCCTTCTTGCTGACCTTGAACGATGCGGTCTTCTCGTCCCTGAAGGGTGACAGATACCAGTAGGCATTGCCCTTCTTCTTTTTCAGCGTTACATTCTCCTTGTCTAAGAAGTCTATAATGCTCAGTTTCTTCGATTGTTCAATATTCATTGTACTTTCATTTGTTCGGTTTTACTTTGTCCATGGAAACAGTTTACTTTACCCTTTCTCCTATATAGGCACACCCGTAAACTAAACCATTTGCTAAACTACTTTTCTCTTCCAAAGTCAAAGTACGGAGACTCTGTGCGGGCGTTGTCCATCAAGACTGCCAGTTCTTTTACCTTATCGGGATATTTCTCCGCCAGATTTGTATCCTCGTGTATATCATTACTTAAATCATACAGTTCCAATATAGTCTCACCCACGATCGGTTGCCGGATTAGTTTCCATTTACCGGAGCGTAATGCTTCCCGGCCATTCAACTCGTGAAATTCCCAATATAAATAATCATGAGCCTGTTGATCTTTCTTTGATAACAAGGTTGGTAAGAAAGAGATTCCATCCGTCTTCTCGGGCAAAACCGTACCTGTAAGTTCTGCCAATGTCGGCATGACATCCCAGAATGCGCTTATATGATCCGATTGGGCTCCGGCCTTGATCGTACCCGGGCACCATGCCACCATAGGTATACGGATGCCTCCTTCATATACATCCCGTTTGATCCCCCTAAAAGGTCCGTAACTCTTGAAAAAATCGGGATCAGCTCCACCCTCATGATGCGGGCCGTTATCGCTGGTAAAAATCACGATCGTATTCTTATCCAAACCTAACTCTTTCAATTCAGCCATTACATCCCCCACGTATTTATCCAACCGGGAGACCATGGCGGCAAAGGAGGCCAAGGGCTTCTCCGAGGTGTTATAACCGCCATACACTTTATCAAACTTACCAATATAAGGAGTCTCCTCGAATGAGTTCTCGTACATCTTATAAATAGAATCATGCGGAAGATTCAATTCCGCATGAGGCAGCGTATAAGTAAGCATCGCAAAGAATGGTTGCTCCTTATGATCCCGGATGAACTTCAATGCTTGCTCATGAATCAAATCTTGTGAATATGTCTTGCAAGCATTGTTCTCGTTTTCAGGAAAAAGAACCTTCTCCTCATTATGCCATAAATGATCCGGATAGAAGGAATGCGACTGCCGTTGGCAATTATACCCATAAAACTCATCGAAGCCCATCTTATTGGGAATGGAGACAGAGCCCGGATTTCCCAATCCCCATTTACCAAAGATACCGGTCGTATAACCGGCCGATTTCATTAATTTACCCAACGTATAGGTATCCTCCCGCATCGGCTGTTGGCCTTCGGGCGTGATCTCCCGGTTTCCCCGGACTTGCGTATGTCCCGTATGCAATCCGGTCATCAAGGAGCAACGGGAAGGGGCACTCACCGTACATCCGGCATAATGCTGCGTGAACAACATTCCCTCCTTCGCCATCCGATCGATATTGGGCGTCTTGATAATCTGCTGGCCATAACAACCCACATCGCCATATCCTAAATCATCCGCTAAGATATACACAACATTCATAGGACGCTCCGGAGTTTTTTCGCAACCGGACATTCCGACAAGCAGCAATGTCCCGGATATACATAAAGTCAATTGTGTTTTCATATACCTTTAAAATAAATAGAAGTGTTAGAAACCAATTACAATCTTCTGATCCTGATTCGTAGACAAGCGGTTCGTCCGTACCTTAACCCTTCCCATACGATCCGAGGCATCGAAGTACCAGCCTTCTTGTCCGGCATTGAACGCTTCGGGGGAGATGGCAGATAGGGGCTTTCCGGCTAGGGTTACGTTTGACGGGCTGGACTCCGAGCGGACATCCAATAGGTAAGTACGCTCTTGGTAACGTCCTTTATAATCTCCTTTCGCTTTCGCTATATCCACGGTGATCGTTCCTTTCTCACCTTTTGGGGAGGAAACTGAGATCAAGGTACGGGCAAACTCGCCTTTCTTATAATCACGGGTGAGACCGTCATCCTCATATAAGTTGAAAGAGGTGTTTCCGTAGGGATATAAGTCCAAGGTCAAGACATCCGCAGGTTTCTCGCCTACATAATTCATATCCGGATACATCGGGATAATGGCGCCTTGACGGATAAATACCGGGCAAATATCCAGTTTAGCCTCATATTTATCCAACCACTTGCCACCCTCGTATTTCTTTCCGGTCCAATAGTCGTACCATTCTCCGGCAGGGAAGTAGATACTGTCGCGTACGTTCTTCCGGGTATATACGGGGGCAACCATCATCCACTCACCACTCATGAACTGGTATTGGGTAGTCGTATCACAGGTAACCACGTCGTCCGGGAATTCCAGTACCATCGCACGAGCCATCGGTACACCGGTCGTATGCGCCTCATGGCAATAGGTATAGGCGTACGGGTTCAGACGCATCTTCAGCTTTAAGAATTTACGGTTGATATCCGTGTACGGATGCCCATATACCCAAGGCTGACGGTCGGCATCCGCCCAGCCGCTCATGGTCATAAAGATCGGGGTGAAAACCTTCCATTGCAAGTCGCGGGTATAGGTTTTCGGGGAACCGCCGAAGATACCGTCCACATCGCTAGTAGCGGCGTTCATAGCGGAAAGGCCGGCACCCGTGATCGTCGGGATATGGTAACGGATATAATCCCAGTTGCTCACTTGGTCACCGCTCCATACCGTAGAATACCGCTGGGTTCCGGCCCAACCGCAAACAGCCCATACGAAGCCCCGTTCGTTCGTATTGCTCTCGATACCCTCGAATGCGGATTTACAGCCGTTCAAGGCAAACTCATAGCCTTCTCCAACCCAAGCCACATCCAATTTACACAGGCGGGTACCACATTTACCAACCTCGTAGGCAATCTTATCCACACCATTCTCTGTCCACAAGCCCGTATGGAAGCCTCGTTTGCCTAATTCCGTCACAACAGAATCCAATTTCACATAGCCGCAACCATAGCCATCGTTCGGCAAGATCCAGCCACGGGGCATATCATATTCCACATATTTATCGGCAACTTGGCTGATTACGTCCGGGGTGGATTGAGGCCATCCGGTGCGCTGTTCCCCTTTGTTATAGCAGTCGGCGTCTCCCATCGTAAGCATCCACATCGCCGGCATAAAAGGTTTTCCGGTGATATCCGTATAGTCGTTCAATAGGTCTTTCAAGGAAGGGCCGTAGAAGTAGAACGCGTCAAAGCGATTCTCGTTATGCGTCAACTGACTGGTGAAGCCCATCAGCTTAAAGCCATCATCATAGTTCTTGTCCAACATCTCCGTGCCGTTGAAGGCATAATGTCCCGGGGCAAACGTATTGCGGAATACGCCATATCCTTTCGTGGACATATAGAAGGGAGCCGGGTTAGAGGATTGATCCTCATCCCAACCGGTCACCTCGATATCCGCTTCCTTCCCAGCGTATGAGAAATTACCTTGTTGCATACCGCAACCGTAGAAATCCTCATCACCGCTACGGCGCATCGTTTGGGTCGTTTTTAGTCCGAAGGCAAGTGGTTCGGCCTCCTCGTAGATCACGGCACGGTTATTCTTGTCATACATGGCGAAACGAATAGGGTTCTTATAGACACGTACGACACATTGGGAAGTCGTGAACTTATAATAGCTGCCGTTGTCGGCCATGGAGACTCTCGGGTTCTTTACCCCATAATCCACAACGATCGAGTTTGCCGCCGGATTGGTATATTCCCCATCCGGTGCCAACCAGATACGGAAGATATCATCCCGGTAAAACATCAACTTAACCTTAGCGTACCCGGAGACGAACTCATATTCCGTGTTGCTGATCTTATTGAACTTCGTCAACTTACCCAAGTTCATACGGGCGGCGAACAGGTTCGCTTTTAATACGTTGTTTGACGAACGCTCATCCTTCGGGTATTGGATAGCGAACTCTATTTTATAGGAGCCCATCTGGGTGAGGTCGGTAGCGGGGAAAGCTACCTCATATTCCTCTTGTTTAGCGATCGGATGCCCGGAGGCGGTTACCGTGGCGGTTAGTTTCTGACCGTTGTTCAAGGAGGCGGTTACCGTGAAATCCTCGTCTACGGGCTGGGAACCAACGTTCTTCAGCTTCACTTTCAACACGTCTTCCTTCGTGAACGTATTCCCGGTTTCTTGGTGTGAGGTCACTTTCTCCAAGGCCAAGTCATGCGCGAAAGGCTCTGTCAGCTCAATATCATCGACCATCCAATACCAAGAGAAGATATCCCGCCAGAAGAAACGCAAGTAGACGGTTTTCTGATTCGCGGCTACCTCGCTGATGTTGATCTCCTCGTTCACCGGGGCATGAAGCTGGGTAGCGGCGGGGATCTTATCCATCACGTTATACTCTTTCCAATTCACCCCGTCGTTGCTGACGCCTACCCAAAGGCCGGCACGTTTTCCGGTGAACCAATTATTCCAACGAAACAGGTGCTGGAATTTCAATACCACATCGTTCTTTCCCGCGCAATCGATAGCGCTGGTCTGGAAATAGCCGTTCGGGTATTCCTCCCGTTGATTCCACTTCGTGATCTCCTCCCCGGTGACTACGCCCGGCCGGAATTGCATATGATAGCCACGGCTCGTAGATGCGATGGGAGGTGCTTGTTGCTCGAACTGGAAAGAGCCGGGATAAGGCTGATCGGTTACAATCCATTCACACTTTGCCGATTTCGTTGAATCGACAATCATCCAGCCGTCGGGTAATTTCCCGGCGGAGAAATCTTCTTTCCAAAAACTTTGTTGTGCGGACAGGGAGGAAACGCAACCTGTCAGAAACATGGATACAATTAGACTTTTTATCATTTGAATTAGTTGATTAGATTTAGGCAGTAAAGATAGTCTTAATTTACGAGGGTTCGCAAACGTTCGCGTGATTTTTATTCCCTTTTCGCCGGGCGAAAGCGTGTTATTATCAATGGAATCCTTCTATCTTCGCGTATGTACAACCTTGTCATATAAATCAATAAACATATATCATGAACAGACATTTATTCTTGAGCCTTTTACTGGCCCTTTTCGCTTCCAGTACGCTTTCTGCCGATAACCTTAAAATCGAGCCGGCCTTCTGGTGGAGCGGTATGAAGAACCCGGAACTCCAGCTGATGGTGTATGGTAAGGATATCGCCGGATATCTCCCTAGCGTGAAATATCCCGGCGTACAGTTGAAAAGCTCGGTAGCGTTGGAAAGCCCGAATTACCTATTGATCTATCTGGACGTGGAAAACGCCAAGCCCGGCAGGTTTGATATCACGTTCACGAAGGACAAAAAGAGTTTCAATTACTCGTATGAGTTGAAGGCCCGTAAACCGAACGCCGATCGGATCAAGGGGTTTGACTCTTCCGACGTGCTTTATCTCATCATGCCGGATCGTTTCGCGAACGGAGATCCCTCGAACGATCAAATCCCGATGCGTACCGCTTATAAGGTAGACCGTAACAGCCCAAACGCCCGTCACGGAGGCGACTTGGCCGGTATCGAACAGCATTTGGATTATATCGAGGATCTGGGCGTTACCGCTATCTGGCTGAACCCGGTATTGGAGAATGACATGGAGGGAGGCTCTTATCACGGATATGCCACGACGGATTATTATCGGGTAGACCCACGCTTCGGCACGAACGAGGACTACGTCCGCTTGATCGAGAAGACGCACGAGCGGGGCATGCGTGTCGTAATGGATATGATCTTCAACCATTGTGGAAGCGATCATCCTTGGATGAAAGATATCCCTAGCCACGACTGGTTTAATAATCTCGATAACTACGTGCAGACCAACCACGATAAAGAGGCTTATTTCGATCCTTACGTGTCGGATTATGATAAGGAGACGATGCTGAACCTGTCTCTTATACACATCTCCGAGCCCACGAGACGGAGCTACATCTCG
>ENA-OYXS01000013-OYXS01000013.1-human-gut-metagenome-genome-assembly--contig:-NODE-13-length-90761-cov-10.746467_pt1 | contig 90761 bp, 86 predicted proteins | sample MGYA00243240_ERZ653429 | MGnify/ENA primary metagenome ERZ653429 (study PRJEB26926, sample SAMN06164958) | human gut metagenome | biome: ENVO:00009003; feature: ENVO:2100002; material: ENVO:00002003... | reverse complement strand
GAGATGTAGCTCCGTCTCGTGGGCTCGGAGATGTGTATAAGAGACAGGAGTATGACCTGGTCATCCTGGGCGGCACCTGCGTGCTGCCGGAGATGGGCTGCCTGCCGCTGAATGTGTGCGTCCGGGGCGGGAAGATCGCCGCCCTGACGGCGGAGGTGCCCCGGGGCCGCCGGGTCATCGACGCCTCCGGCCTGTATGTGCTGCCGGGGATCATCGACCCCCACACCCACCTGGGCCTGGCGGTGCCCTTCGGCCAGGAGCTGGAGAGCGAGACCCGCTCCGCCATCCTGGGGGGCGTCACCACCATCGGCACCTACTTCAATCAGCCCGGCAGCTATCTGCCGGTGATCGACCGCCTGCGCCGGGAGGTGTCCCAGCTGTCCCGGGTGGACATGATCCCCCACTTCTCCCTGCGGGAGCAGCAGCAGATCGACGAGCTGCCCCTGTATTCCCGCCAGGGCATGAACTCCTTCAAGGTGTACATGTGCGGCGTGCCGGGCCTGTACCCCCACCAGGAGGACGGCTTCATCATCCGGCTGATGCAGCGCATGAAGCAGCTGCCTCCCACGGCCCACCCCATCCTCAGCATCCACTGCGAAAACACCTCCATCTGCGACTATGCCACGGAGGATATGCAGTCCCAGCCGCTGGACACCCTGGCCGACTGGAACCGCACCCACCCCAACCTGGCCGAAGGCGAGGCCGTCCGCCGGGCGGCGTACTTTGCCCGGGAAATGGGCGTGCGCACCTATGTGGTCCACAGCTCCACCCGGGAGGCCATGGAGGCCCTGGCCGCCGACAAGCACCCCAACCTCTATGTGGAGACCACCTCCCCCTATCTCTGTCTGGATACCGACAGCCCCATCGGGGCCTACGGCAAGATGCTGCCGCCCATCCGTGAGCCGGAGAGCCGCAAGGCCCTCTGGGACGGCATCCGCAGCGGCCTCATCGACACCATCGGCACCGACAACACCGTGCTCACCGCCGGTGAAAAGCAGGTGTCCTCTGGCATGCGGGAGGCCGGAGCCGGATATCCCACCCTGGGTACCCACCTGGTCAGCGTCCTGGACGAGGGCATTTATCGCCAGGAGCTGCCCATTGAGAAGCTGGTGCCCCTGATGACCATGAACCCCGCCAGGATCTTCGGCGTATATCCCCGGAAGGGGACCATTCTCCCTGGCAGCGACGCGGACCTGGTGCTGGTGGACCTGCGGGCCGCCCGCACCGTGGACCCCCGCCAGCTGCTGAGCCGTTCGGACTTCTCCCTGTTCCAGGGCCGCACCCTGCGGGGCTGGCCGGTGGCCACCATCAAGGGCGGCCATATCGCCGCCTGGAACGGCCAGCTTACCGACGACCTCCAGCGGGGCCAGGTGCTGGAGCACTGACCCCCCGGCGGAACAAAAGCGCAAAAATGTAATGGAAATGACAGACATTTCCCCGAAAATATGTCAGGCTATAAGCAGATAAACGGAATGCTTTGCCTGCATATGGACAAAACGAGGAGGAACTGAGTCATGTATGTATGCAAGGTGATCGGAAAGATCATTTCCACCGTGAAAAACGAGAAGCTGGTGGGCCACAGCATCGTGCTGGTCCAGGCGGCGGCTCTGAACGACCGGGGCAGCCTGGAGGCAGACGGCCCGGTGTTTGCCGCAGCGGACACCATCGGCTGCGGCGAGGGCAACTTCGTTCTGGTGACCCGGGGCAGCAACGCACGCTATGCCTGCAAGTGTGCGGAGGCCCCGGTGGACATGGCCGTGGTGGGCATTCTGGACGGCGGTCAGTGGGGCCTCTCCTGACCCCATGCAGGAATCCTGAATTTTGAGGTGAGAACAAGCATGAAGCAATTATTCCAGCCTGACGGCATCGCCGTGGTGGGCGCTTCCTCCAACCCGGGGAAGGCCGGCTTTGTGGCGATCCGCAACATGCGGGAAAAGGGCTACCCCGGAAAGGTGTATCCGGTGAATCCCAAGGAAACGGAGATCCTGGGCTATCCCTGCTCCCCCTCCCTGGCGGAGGTGGAGGGCCATGTGGACCTGGTGGTCCTGATCATGCCCTCCCGGATGATCTACAGCGTCATGGACGATCTGGACCGCCGCATGGAGGAAAAGGGCGATGTAAAGTTCATCGTCTGCGCCGCGGCGGACTACGCCGAGACCAAGACCCCCGAGGGCATCGACCGCCAGGCCCGCCTGATGCGCACGGCGGAGAAATACGGCATCCGGGTGGTGGGCCCCAACTGCATCGGCGTCATCGACAACCGCAGCCTGGTGGATACCACCTTCGTGGACACCGGCGTGCCCTTCTCGTCCTTCGGCCAGCCCAGCGGCATCACCTTCATCTCCCAGAGCGGCGCTCTGGCCAGCACCATCCTGATGGAGGGCGCCGGACGGGTGGAGCCGGTGCTGTATAACAAGTTCATCTCCATCGGCAACATGGCCGACGTGGACTTTGTGGACCTGCTGAACTATTTCGAGACCGACGACTCCACCCGGGTCATCGGCATCTATATGGAGGGCTGCGGCAACGGCCGTGAGCTGGCCGAGACCCTGAAGCGGGTCAGCCGCAAAAAGCCCATCGTGGTGCTGAAGGTGGGCCGCAGCGCCCTGGGCGGCGCAGCCGCCAATTCCCACACCGGCTCCATGGCCGGGTCCGACGCCGTGTACGACGCCATGTTCAAGCAGACCGGCGTGGTCCGGGTGGACACCATCGACGAGCTCATCGACACCCTCCAGGCCTTCGACCGTCTGCCCCTGCCCGGCGGCGGCAATCTGTTCCTGTATTCCCAGGCCGGCGGCCCCGGCATCTACTGCACCGACGCCATCGCCCGGTGGCCCCAGCTGAAGATGCCCCTGGTGTCCGACGATACCAAGGCCCGCCTGGCCGCCACCCAGCAGCCCATGGCCAACATCTGCCACCCGGAGGGCTACGCGGATATCACCGCCTCCGCCTCCGTGCGCAACCATGTGGACGGCCTCCAGATCGTCCTGCAGGACGAAAACGTGGACGCCGTGGTGTTCATCACGGTGGTGCCCACCTTCCTGCCCCAGGAGGAGCTGGCCCGTGAGCTGGTGAAGATGACCGAAACCACCCCCCAGGCCCAGGAAAAGCCTGTGTTCTACTGCGTCATGGCCGGCGCTTATACCTCTCCGGCCCGGCGCATCATGGAGCAGGCGGGCCTGTGTACCTTCGACGCCCCGGACAAGGCCGTCCTGGCAGCGAAGAATATGTGCAATTACGCCGCCTTTCGCCGGCGGCAGAAGGAGGACTGAGCCATGTCTGAAAAGAATACCGTCGCTCTGAACGAGCGCGACAGCAGCAGCCTTCTGTCCTCCTGCGGCGTGCGGATGGTGGCCTCCGTGCTGCTGGACAAGCCCGACCGGGCCGCCTTCGAGGCCGCCTCCCGTCAGCTGGGCTTCCCCGTGGCCATGAAGGTCCTGTCCGACGACATTCTCCACAAAACCGACGTGGGCTGCGTGGTGCTGAACGTCACGGACGTGGACGGCATGCAGGCCGCCTACGACACCATCATGGCCAACGCCGCCCAAAATGCCCCCGGGGCCCGGGTCCAGGGCGTTCTGGCCGAGCAGATGCTGCCCAAGGGCTTCGAGGTCCTGCTGGGCGTCAGCACGGATCCCCAGTTCGGCCATGTGATCATGGCGGGCCTGGGCGGCGTGCTGGTGGAGCTGCTGCACGCGGTGTCCCTGCGTGTGCTGCCTATCACCCGCCAGGATGCCGAGGATATGATCGATGAAACGCCGCTGGCCAAGGCCTGCCAGGGCCTGCGGGGCCAGCAGTACCGCCGGGAGGAGATCGTGGAGGCCCTGATGTGCCTGTCCCGCCTGGTGGAGGAGCACCCGGAGATCACCGAGGTGGACATCAATCCCCTGATGCTCTATGGCGACGGCCGTCCGGCCACCGCCGTGGACGCCATGGTGGTCATGAAAAAGTAAAACGCCGCACATGCGGAATATGAAGGAGCGTAGCGATATGAAAGAAATCAGACTCCACGGCATCGGCGGTCTGGGCACGGTGAAGGCCGGCGAAATGCTGGTCCACGCTGCGGTAGCCAGTGGAAAATACGGCAATTCCATCCCGTTTTTCGGCTTCGAGCGCCAGGGCGCGCCGGTCACGTCCTATGTGCGCCTGGGCGATGAGAAGATCCGTCCCAAGAACCAGGTCTATCATCCCAACTGCACCCTGGTGCTGGATCCCAGCCTGCTGATCTCCGCCCCGGTGTTCGACGGCCTGACGGAGAACTCCTATTTCATCGTCAACACCAAGGCCGAAAACGGCGCGGACCTGGTGAAAAATCCCAACGTCAAGACCGTGGCCTGGCTGGACGCCACCTCCATCGCCCTGGAGATGCTGGGCCGTCCCATCACCAACACCATCATGCTGGGCGCCTTCGTCCGTGCCACCGGCTGGGTGGACAAGGACGAGCTGGAAAAGGTCATCTGCCGCTTCTTCGGCGAGAAGAACGTGGAGACCTTCCGCCGCGGCTATAACGAAGTGAAGCTGTACACGTTTGAATAAGGGGAGGAACACCATGAAATTTATCAGTGATTACATCGTCCCCATCGGACCGGAGGGCCTGCACATTATCCAGACCGGTAAATGGCGGACCCGCAAGCCCGTGATGGACACCGACAAGTGCGTCAAGTGCGGCATGTGCCTGATGTACTGTCCCGTTAACTCCATCCGCCGCCACGAGGACGGTTCGTTCGAGATCTGCTACGATTACTGCAAGGGCTGCGGTATCTGTGCCCACGAGTGCAAGAAGGGCGCCATCACCATGCAGCCGGTAAAGGAGGAGAACTAATGGCTGACATTCAGGTCATCAACGGCAATATGGCTGCCGCCATCGGCGCGGCACTGTGCCGTCCCGATATCATCGCCGCCTATCCCATCACCCCCCAGACCCCCATCGTGGAGTATCTGGCCGACTTCGTCACCGGCGGCAAGCTGGACAGCAGCGTCAGCGAGGTGGAGAGCGAGCTGTCCGCCATGAGCGTTGTCACCGGCGCGTCCCTGGCCGGCTCCCGCGTGTTCACCGCCAGCGCCTCCCAGGGCCTGTCCCTGATGTATGAGCCCTATTTCCGGGCCTCCACCCTGCGTCTGCCGGTGGTCATGGCCGTGGCCAACCGCGAGATGATCTCTCCCCAGACCCTGTGGGGCGGTCCCCAGGACTCCCTGACCGTCCGTGACGCCGGCTGGCTGCAGATCTATGTGGAGGACAACCAGGAGATCCTGGACACCATGATCATGGCCTACCGCATTGCCGAGGACAAGAATGTCCTGCTGCCCATCAACGTCTGCTTCGACGGCTTCTATCTGTCCCACATGTCCGAGCGGGTGGAGATTCCCACCCAGGAGCAGGTGGACGAGTTCCTGCCCAAGTATGTGCCCGAGCACATCATCCTGGATCCCCAGCGTCCCATGGCCGTTGACCCCCTGACCAACGGCAACCTGCTGACCGAGTACCGCCTCAAGCACATGATGGGCCAGCAGAACGCCCTGAAGCTCCTGGAGGAGCTGGACAAGGTGTACGGCGAGAAGTTCGGCCGCAGCTACGGCGGCGCCGTGGAGGAGTACCGCTGCGACGACGCGGATTACGTCATCGTCACCATGGGCTCCATGACCGGCGTTGCCAAGGACCGGGTGGACAAGGCCCGGGCCGACGGCAAGAAGGTGGGCCTGCTGAAGATGCGTATGGTTCGTCCCTTCCCCTGCGACCGGGTGGCCAAGGTGCTCTCCGGCAAGCGGGCCTTCGGCGTGGTGGACCGCAACGTGTCCTTCGGCTGGAACACCGGCATCATCTATGAGGAGATCTGCGCCTCCATGAACCGGGCTGCATCCTTCGTCCCCAACGTTCCCTTTATCGCCGGTCTCGGCGGCGAGGACATCACCGCCACCCATATCGACTATGCCATCGACAAGATCATCGCTCAGGACGGCAAGACCGGCAAGCACGACACGGTCTGGCTCAACCGCGAGGTCATGGGTCTGTAAGGAGGAACTGTCATGAATGTTATTGAAAAGCTGGCAACCTATGAGGACCAGATCTCCCCGGGCGTTTCCGCCTGCGTGGGCTGCAACGTGGAGCTGACTCTGCGCACCTGCATGAAGGTGCTGGGCCCCAACACCATCTTCGCCGTGCCTCCCGGATGCATGGGCGGCGTGGGCGTCGTGGGCTGGGACAAGGAGTCCGGCGCTAAGACCCCCGTGTTCTTCCCCCTGCTGGACAACGTGGCCTCCATGCTGGCCGGTATCAAGATGCACTATGAGCGCATCGGCCGCAAGGTCAATGTGGTGGCCTTCGCCGGCGACGGCGCCTCCGTGGACGCCGGCATGCAGTGCCTGTCCGGCGCGGCGGAGCGCGGCGACAAGATCATCTATATCTGCTATGATAACGAGGGCTACATGAACACCGGTTATCAGCGCAGCGGCTCCACCACCAAGGGTGCCTGGACCTCCACCACCCCCGTTATCAACGGCCACGGCGGCAAGAAGCAGAACAAGAAGGACTTCCCCATGATCATGGCCATGCACGATGTGCCCTATATGGCCACCATGAGCCCCGCCTATATCCCCGATATGGTCCGCAAGCTGGAGAAGGCCATGGCCGTGGACAACGGCCTGGTGTACCTGCATGTGTACAACCCCTGCGTCACCGGCTGGGGCTGCAAGTCCGATGAGAGCATCGAGGTGGCCCGCCTGGCGGTGGAGACCAACTTCGCCCCCCTGTACGAGGTGGAAAACGGCGTGTTCAAGATGTCCGTGGACGTGAAGAACCCCAAGCCCGTCAAGGAGTTTGTCACCCGCTTCAAGAAGTTCCGTCACCTGACGGAGCAGGATATCGAGGAGCTGCAGGAGTTCACCGACCGCCGCCTGGCCCGTCTGAAGAAGCTCTGCGGCGAATAAGCCCCCTCTTACCACACAATTACCCTCCACACATACACTTTGCTCCGACGCCCGGCAGACTTCCTCCTGCCGGGCGTCGGAGCATTGCTGGCCCTTCGCCGATGGCTGCTGTGTAGGGGCGTGGGCTCTGCCCCGCCCCTAAGACCAGATGTATCCGCCCCCTTATTTCCCCAGCCACTGGCGCAGCATTTCCCACAGCTCCACCGACCGGAACCGGAGCTCGTACCCGGCGTCCTCCTCCGCCATCAGGGACAGGTCATCCTCCTCCAACCCGGCGGCCCGTCCCGCGTCCTGCCACTGGCAGGCGGCGGCGGTGCACAGAGGCGGAAACACCACGCACCACCAGTTCTGCCCCGCTCCCTGGCCGATGATCACCCGCAGGGCCAGGTATTTCCCGGCGGGCAGGGAGAAGCCGTCATAGTCCTTGGTGGGGAACTCCGCCGGCTCCAGCCGGGCCTGGACCGGCTGGGCGCAGCCCTCTGCCGCCAGGGTTTCCCGGGCCTCCCGGGTCAGCTCCGGCAAGGCGGCGGTCAGGGCCTGCTCCGCCTGCTCCATGTCCGCCGACTGCTCCAGAATTTCCTGGGCCCGGGCCAGCACCCGGTCCCGGACCCGCAGCTTCAGGGCCTGATCCTCCGGGGAGTCGGAGTTGGCGATGACGTGGAGGCGGATGACCTTCCGGCCCAGCTCCTCCTGCTGCCCCAGGGAAGCCGCCCCCCACAGAATGGTCACGGCCAGGGCCAGCAGCAGCGCCAGCTCCCAGTATCGGAAATGTGATTTTTTCATACAAAAACACCGTCCTATGCAGGAATTTCCTACAGTATGGACGGCGTTTTCGTATTTTATACCGGTTTCACAGCCGGGGGGCCAAAAAAGTCAGGGGATAGGATTTTTCCAGCTCCCGGGCGACCAGCCGGGCGGTTTCCTCCCGGCGGAACAGCCCCATCACGGCGGAACCGGAGCCGGTCATGCACGCGGCGTCGGCTCCCAGACGGGAAAGCTGGCGGCGAATGGTGAAAACTTCGCTGTCCTCCGGCAGGGCCTGCTCAAAAACGTTCCCCACCAGACGGCAAATATGCGCCAGGTCGCCAATTTCCAGCGCTTTGGCCATGGCATCGAAATCCGGGCGGTTTGCAATGGCGATCTCGTCCAGCTTCCGGAACATCACGGCGGTGGAGTGGGCCACCGGGGGCCTCACAATAACGAACCAGCACATAGGAAGCGGCAAAAGAGCGGTAAGCCGTTCGCCCCGGCCCCGGGCCAGGGCGGTTCCGCCCCGGACACAGTAGGGAACGTCGCTGCCCACCCGGGCGGCCATGGTTTCTAACGCTTCATCGGACACATTGGTGCTGAATAAACGTCTCATGCCCCGCAATACGGCGGCGGCGTCACTGCTGCCGCCTCCAAGACCGGCCTGGGAGGGGATTTTCTTCTCCAATCGGATGAAAATCCCCGTGCGGGGGATATTTGTCTCCTGAAAAAAGACGTCCGCCGCTTTCCAGGCCAGGTTGTCCGGACCGGTGGGCAGGTCGGTGCCGGGACATTCCACCGCAATATCGTCCGTTTCGACGGTTTCCAGCGTTACAACGTCATATAGAGCGGCGCTCTGCATGACGGAGGTGATCTCGTGGTACCCGTCCGGGCGGCGGGCCCCTACGTCCAGGGTCAGGTTCAGCTTGGCCGGAGCCAGCTCGGTGATGCTCATGTTTCATCCTCCTGGTCGTCAAAATACGCTTTCATATTGCGCTCCACCGGCAATATCAGGGCTATCGCCCCGATAATTTGCAGAATTACGGCGATATACAGCAGAATCTGCTGACTAGAGCTGGCCACCAGCCGCACAGAACGCATAATCATAAACGACAGAGCCGCAAAGACCAGGCCGGACTGCCGCAGCAGCTTCAGAAACAGGCTGTCGGCGAATTTCTGCCGCTCGGGAGCCAGGGGGCCCTGGGGACTGCGGTATTTCCGGCCCGGCAGCAGCTGCCCCGCAAAGCCCGCCAGCACCATCAGGCCCGGGACAATATACGCGGGCCACCAGATATAAAACATGAACTTACCTCATTTATCGCGAATTATGTCCCGATACACCCTGGGATGTCCCGGGTTCTGACCCGGGACAGGGCAGGGACACACCGGGTCAATGCATACGCTTGAGGGTCTCCACCACCATGGCGTATACCCGCTGCACGGAGGCCACGGACATGGACTCCCGGAAGGTGTGAATTTCCTTCAGATCGGGGCCGAAGGACACGCAGTCCAGACCCGGCAGCTTGGCGGAGAACAGACCGCACTCCAGACCGGCGTGGATGGCCTCCACCTTGGGGGCGTAGCCGTACTGGTCGGTGAACACCTGGACCATCAGGTCCCGCAGGGGGGACTGGGGCATATACTCCCAGCCGGGGTATTCGCCGTGGGTGCTGACGGAGCCGCCCAGCCGCTCCATCAGGCAGCGAAGGCGCTGGATGAGCATCTGCTTCTGGGTGGCCACGCTGCTGCGGACGCTGAAGGAGGCGTGAACGGCGTCGTCCCCGGTGGTGAGGATGCCCAGGTTCAGGGAGGTCTGCACCAGGCCGGGCATGTCGGCGCTCATGGCCTGGATGCCGTTGGGCAGGCAGGTGAGCATGCACACCACGCTGCGGCTGGAGCTTTCATCCAGGGGCAGCAGGTCGGTTTCCGCCGGGCGGACGGAGACGGTGATGGCCGGGTCGTTGACCCGGTATTCCTTTTTGAAGGCGGCGTCCATTTCGGCGCAGACGGCCTGGGCGGCGGCAGCGTCGGCGGCCACCAGGGCAACAGACCCGGTGGGAATGGCGTTGTCCTTGAGACCGCCGCAGACGGAGATGACCCGCAGGTCGGTCTTTTCCTCCAGGGCGCACAGGACCCGGCCCAGCAGCATACTGCTGTTGGCCCGGCCCTTGTCGATCTCGGCGCCGGAGTGACCGCCCACCAGGCCGGTGACGGAGATCTCCAGCACCGGGGCGTCAAAGGCACTGCGGGTCACGGGCAGGCAGCAGTCGGCCCGGGCACCGCCGGCACAGCTGACGGTGAAAATGCCCTCGTCCTCGGAGTCCATGTTCAGCATCCGGCGGCTCTTGAGAACGGACACGTCCAGGCCCTCGGCGCCATACATACCGGTTTCCTCGTCCACGGTGAAGATGGCCTCGATGGCCGGGTGGGACAGGGAATCATCGTCCAGAATGGCCATGGCCATGGCCACGGCAATGCCGTCGTCGCCGCCCAGGGTGGTGCCCCTGGCGGAAACGGTGTCGCCCTCCAGCACCAGGTCCAGGCCCTCGGCGGCCATATCCTTGGTGCAGCCGGGCTCCTTTTCGCAGACCATGTCCATGTGACCCTGGAGGATCACAGGCTCCGCCGACTCATAGCCGGGGGTGGCGTCCCGGAAGATCACCACATTGTTCAGCTGATCCTGGACATACCGCAGGCCCCGAGCCTTGGCAAAGTCCACCAGCCAGTCGCTGACGGCCTTGGTGTTGCCGGAACCGTGGGGGATGGCGCACAGCTCCTCGAAGAAACGAAAAACACGCTGGGGCTCCAGATGATTCAAAACGGCCATAATGCACGCTCCTTTTATATATTTTCCAGGGTCAGTATACCCTATTTTCCGGGGATTTGCAAGGGGGAAGGAAACGGTGATTATCGCGGCAGAGAATCGCCGATAGAGCGCCTGTAGGGGCCGACGTCCCCGGCGGGCCGCATAAAAACCCGCTGCCGGGAGAACGGCAGCGGGTTTTTTGCAGCAGGGGAGAGGAGAATTTACTGGCCGGAGTTGGCGGCGCGGTAGGCGCTGGGGGTCATGAGGCGGTATTTCAGGAAATTCCGGTTCAGGGTCTTGGCGTTGCGGTAGCCCACCTCCAGGGCGATGTCCAGCACCGTCATGCGGGTGGTGGTCAGCAGCTTACAGGCCCGGTTCACCCGGATCAGGGCCAGGAAATCCTCAAAATTCAGCTCCACCTGGCACAGCAGGGTGCGGTTGAGCTGCTGGACGGAAATGCCGAAGGCCCGGGCCACCCCGGCGGCGCTGAGGTCCTCCCGGTAGTGGCGGTAGATGTGCTGCACCAGGCTGTACCCCAGGCGGCTCTCCTCGATCTGGCAGATGTTCTGCACCTTCTGATAGGTGGCCCGGTACTGGCCGATGCGGGTGCCCAGCCGGGCGGCGAACACCTTGGAGATGTGGGACTCGTCCACATAGCCCAGAATTTCCGCCAGCTCCTTCAGGGTCAGGTCCGTATACAGCAGATAGTCGGCGGTTTTGCCGATGCGCATTTCGTTGAGCAGGTCGAAAAAGGACAGCCCCGTCATGGCGGTGATCCGGGCGCTGACGGTGGACCGGCTGCACCCGAACACGTCCGCCAGATGCTGGAGCGTCAGCTTCTGGCCGCAGTGGAGGTACATATACCGCAGCAGCTCCCGGTGGTCGGGACCCTGGGCATCAGCGGGGCGGTCCGCCGCCAGGGCCTGCCGGGCGAACAGCACCGTCAGCTGCACCAGCAGGCTCACGGCATTGAGACTGGAAAACAGCTGTCCCTCCTCCTGAAGGGACGCAAGACCCAGCTCCCGGGCCAGACCGTCAGCAATGCGTCCGGCCTCCGCCCGCTGCCGGGGAGACAGCTCCAGCACCGGCACGGTCTCCATCAACCGGGCCATGGGCATGGGCTGGCCGTCCTCGCCCCGGAACAGATGGGCGGCCCGGGCCACGGTGTCGTAGTGATAGGCGATGACGCTGCAGGCCAACGGCTCGTCCACCCGGACGATCTCGCTGATCTGCCAGGGCAGGATGGCCGCCAGGCTTCCGGCGGACAGGGGATACTCCCGGCCCTGGAGCCGGATAACGCCGCTGCCGCTGCGGACCAGGAGAAACCGGGCGTCCCGGTGGATCACCGGGGCCGTGGGCCGGGCGGCGGTGAATTGGTCAAAAGAGAACAGGCTGCTTTGGTCCAGGTCGGACCGCCCGGGGGTTTGCAGGGCGATGGTCTGTTTCATGAATATCCCCTCCTTATGGGGGTTATTTTACCACATACGGGCGGCGCTGCCAAGGGGGAATGGGACATTTTACGCAGAAAATCTTGTACAAAAACGGCCTGCTTTACCTGAACGGCCGGGCAAAAAACGCATGAATTTACAGAGTAACCCGGTGGGAAGCGAGTATTATTACAATAAAGTGTCAAAGTACCGGGACAAAACATCGGTTAAAATACAAAAATCGGGCCGCGTCAGGGTGAGAAATCGGACCGGAAATCTGGTAAAATAGGGGGGAACTGGAGAGGAGGAAATTCCATGCCCATTTGCGTTAAAAGCGAGATCGGCCCTTTGAAGCGGGTGCTTCTGCAGCGGCCGGGCCGGGAGCTGGAGCATCTGAGCCCCAATACCATGGGCCAGCTGCTGTTTGACGATATTCCCTATTTGTACGGCGCTCAGCGGGAGCACGACTGCTTTGCCCAGATCCTGCGGGACAACGGGGCGGAGGTGGTCTATCTGGAGGACCTGACGGCCCAGGTGCTGGCAGGAGACGAGGAGCTGCGCCGCCGGTTTGTGGAGGAGACCATCCGCCGGGCCGGCAGCACCGCCATGGGATACCGGGGCGACCTGAAGCGGTATCTGCTGGATATCCAGGACCCCCTGGAGCTGGTGCTGAAAACCATGGAGGGCGTGTCGTATCAGGATGTGTTCCCCAACGAGCAGGGACGGCTGTCCAGCCTGGTGCACACCGGGGCCCGGTTCCTGATGCCGCCGATCCCCAACCTGTATTTCACCCGGGATCCCTTCGCCTGCATCGGCCGGGGCGTGAGCCTGAACCATATGTTCACGGACACCCGCAACCGGGAGACCCTGTACGGCGACTATGTGCTGCGGCATCATCCGGACTACGCCGGGCAGGTGCCTCTGTACTATACGCCGGACCAGTATTTCTGGATCGAGGGCGGGGACATCCTGAACCTGAGCCGCCGGGTGCTGGGAGTGGGTATCTCCCAGAGGACTCAGCCGGAGGCCATCGAGCAGCTGGCATCGGCCATCTTCGCCGACGAGAGCTCCGAGATCGACACGGTGCTGGCCTTTGAAATCCCCAGCACCCGGGCGTTCATGCATCTGGATACCGTGTTCACCCAGGTGGACGTGGACAAATTCACGGTGCATCCGGGGATCCTGGGCACCCTGCGGATCTTCGAGCTGACGGGCCGGGGACAGGGCAAGCTCACCACCCGGGAGGTCAGCGGTCCCCTGGAGCAGGTGCTGGCGGGCTATCTGGGCCTGGACCGGGTGCAGCTGATCCGCTGCGGCGGCAGCAGCCAGATCGCCGCCGAGCGGGAGCAGTGGAACGACGGGTCCAACACCCTGTGCATCGCCCCCGGCGTGGTGGTGGTGTACGACCGGAACTATGTCACCAACCAGATCCTGGAGGACAGCGGCATCCGGGTGCTGAAAATGCCCAGCGCCGAGCTGTCCCGGGGCCGGGGCGGCCCCCGGTGCATGAGCATGCCCCTGTGGCGGGACGAGATCTGAGAGAATATCCATCAATATTTATCAATAGAAAGGGAGAACATCATCATGGCTGTGAATATCAGAGGAAGAAGCTTTCTGAAGCTGCTGGACTATACCCCGGCGGAGATCCGTTATCTGCTGGACCTGTCCAAAAATTTCAAGGATATGAAGCGCGCCGGTGTGCCCCACCGCTGGCTGGAGGGGAAGAACATCGTGCTGCTGTTTGAAAAGACCTCCACCCGGACCCGGTGCTCCTTCGAGGTGGCCGGTATGGACCTGGGCATGGGCGTGACGTATCTGGAGCCCGGCAGCAGCCAGATGGGCAAGAAGGAGTCCATCGCCGACACCGCCCGGGTGCTGGGCCGGATGTATGACGGCATCGAGTACCGCGGCTTCAGCCAGGATCTGGTGCAGGAGCTGTCCGACCATGCGGGCGTGCCCGTGTGGAACGGCCTCACCGATCAGTTCCACCCCACCCAGATGCTGGCGGACCTGCTGACCATCGAGGAGAAGCTGGGCCGGCTGAAGGGCGTGCGCTTCACCTATTTCGGCGATGCCCGCAACAACATGGGCAACTCCCTGATGGTGGCCTGCGCCAAGATGGGTATGCACTTCACCGCCTGCGCTCCCAAGGAGCTGTTCCCCGAGGAGTGGCTGGTGGAGAAGGCCCGGGACATCGCCCGGGAGACCGGCGGCAGCGTGACCCTCACCGAGGATGTGACCCAGGGCGCCACCGACGCCGACGTGATCTACACCGATATCTGGGTCTCCATGGGTGAGCCCGACAGCGTGTGGTCCGAGCGCATCCGCCTGCTGACCCCCTATCAGGTCAACGAGAAGGTCATGTCCATGACCGCCCCCGGCGCTATCTTCATGCACTGCCTGCCCTCCTTCCATGACACCCGCACCACCATCGGCGCAGACATTGCCAAGAAGTTCGGCATCACCGAGATGGAGGTCACCGACCAGGTGTTCGAGAGCAAGCAGTCCGTGGTGTTTGACGAGGCCGAGAACCGGATGCACACTATCAAGGCCGTGATCTACGCCACCCTGCACTGAGAAAGGAGACGCCCCATGGCTTTTGCATTTCCCGCCTATCACCATCCCGACTTTGACCAGCCGTCCCTGAAAAATGCGCCGGACGCCCGCTGGGAGACGGTGGAAAAGGACGGCGTGGCTCCCGAGGAGTTCCACAGCACGTCCATGTATCCCGAATATTTCAAGATCAACGGCCGCTGGACCCTGGCGGAGGAGAGCCGCATGGACAGCTGCGTGGTGCTGGAGGACGACGGACACCTGTCCGTGGTGGAGAGCCGTAACCTGAAAAAGGGCCAGCGGGTGATCCTGGGCCGCACCGAGCACGGCCAGGACGGCATTTATATGCACTGCAACGGCTTCACCCAGGACAGCGAGACGCTGGAGGATCAGTTCGTGTTCCGTCAGGGCCGCAGCCGGGAGACCTCCTATGCCAAGGACTATGACCGGCTGGTGGAGCTGCTGCGCCACGAGAAGGATCACGGCAACATCGTGTGGGTCATGGGCCCCGCCTTCGCCTTTGATGACGGCGCCCGGAAGGCCATGCAGGCCCTGATCGACAACGGCTACTGCCACGGTCTGCTGGCGGGCAACGCCCTGGGTACCCACGACCTGGAGGGTGCGCTGCTGCACACGGCCCTGGGTCAGGACATCTATACCCAGCAGTCCCAGCCCAACGGACACTATAACCACCTGGATGTGCTGAACAAGGTCCGCCGCAGCGGGTCCATTCCTCAGTTTATCGAGGATTACCACATCGACAACGGCATCATCTACGGCTGCGTGAAGAACCATGTGCCCTTCGTGCTGACCGGCTCCATCCGGGACGACGGTCCTCTGCCGGAGGTGTATGCCAACGCCTACGAGGGCGCGTCCGCTATGCGGGAGCTGGTGCGCAAGTCCACCACCGTGATCTGCCTGGCCACCATGCTGCACACCATCGCCACCGGCAACATGACGCCGTCCTTCCGGGTGATGCCCGACGGCACCATCCGCCCGGTGTATCTGTACGCCGTGGACGCGGCGGAGTTCGTGGTGAATAAGCTGCTGGACCGCGGCAGCCTGTCCGCCACCACCATGGTCACCAACGTGCAGGACTTCATCGGCAAGGTCGCCACCGGCCTGGGCGTGATCTGAGAAGAATTTTCGTCCAGGTACACGCCCCGGACGAAAATGATCTCAATTGATTTGCCGCCTGCGGGCGGCAAACTCTGTGAGGCTTTTTTGACAAACTGAGACATCCCCGATGCCATGCATCGGGGATGTCTTTTGTATACGGATTGTTATTTTTGAGAAAAATACTGCGAACAGGAATCAGAATCCCTGGGACTCCGGGTGCATCTGCTGCTTGACCCGGCGGCCGGTGGGGGTAGCGGCCAGGCCGCCCAGGGCGGTTTCCCGGAACTCCACCGGCATGCGGCGGCCCACCTCGCCCATGGCGTCGATGACCTCGTCCACGGGGATGCGGCTTTCGATGCCGGCCAGGGCCATGTCCGCCGCGCTGATGGCATTCACCGCGCCGATGACGTTGCGCTTGACGCAGGGGACCTCCACCAGGCCCGCCACGGGGTCGCACACCAGGCCCATGAGGTTCTTCAGGGCCATGGCCACGGCGTGGCCGATCTGCTGGCCGGTGCCGTCCCGCAGGGCCACCAGGGCTCCCGCCGCCATAGCGGAGGCGGTGCCGATCTCCGCCTGACAGCCGCCGGAGGCACCGGCGATGCAGGCCTTGTAGGCGATCACCGCGCCGATGCCGCTGGCCACATACAGGGCCTCCAGGATCCGGTGCTGGCTCAGCTCCTCATACTTGCACATGGGCAGCAGCACCGCCGGAAGCACGCCGCAGGCGCCCGCCGTGGGGGCCGCCACAATGCGGCGCATGCAGGCGTTGGACTCCGCCATGGACAGGGCCTCGGCGATGACCTCGCTGACGTAGCCGCCGGACATGGCCCGGCCCCGGATGGAATACTGCCGCATTTTCAGGCCGTCGCCGCCTACCAGGCCGCTGACGCTGCGGCGGCGGCCGGTGTAGGTGTCCGCCGCGTCCACCATGTATTGCCAGGTGGTCAGCATTTTTGCCATGGATTGCTGACAGGTCACCTGGCGCTCGTCCATGTCCGTTTCCAGCACGATCTCCCAGAAGGGCTTGTGCTCGGCTTCCATGCGGTCAAAGATTTCCTTCATCGAATCCAGCGACATCGTCATCATCCTCCTTATCGTAATAGGTCACCGACAGAATGCCCGTCAGCTCCGAAAGAAACGCCACCTGGTGGGGCTTGATATGCTGGTCGGTCTCGATGACCATCAGCGCGTCGCCGCCCCGCTTGTGGCGGCACAGGCTCATATTGGCCACGTTGATGCGCAGCTGGTTCAGCACCGACGTTACCGCCGCCACGGCGCCGTTTTCGTCCTGGTTCCGGATGACCAGGGTGTTGAACATGCCGTCGAAGCTGACGTCGATGCCGTCCACCTTGTTCACCAGGATGCGGCCGCCGCCTACGCTGCACGCCTGAAGCTCCAGCTTTTTGCCGCCGGCGTCCCAGGTTTCGATCACGGCGGTGTTAGGGTGGGCGTCCCGCAGCTCCACAGTGTCGATGGTGAACTCCAGCCCACGCTTTTTAGCCTCCTGGTAGGCGTAGGGTATGCGGAGATCGTCGGGCTTCATGCCCAGAAGACCGGCCACCAGGGCCCGGTCCGTGCCGTGACCGGGGCCGGTCTCGGCAAAGGAGCCGTGCAGATGGATCTTGGCCTCCACCGGCTCGTCGCCCAGCAACGTCCGGGCCATGCTGCCGATGCGGACCGCTCCCGCCGTGTGGGAACTGGACGGGCCCACCATCACCGGGCCCAGAATATCAAAAATATCCAGCATATGTGATCGTTCCTCGCTTTCTCTGTGCAACCAGGGCCATGATAGCACAGAGTACCAAAAAAAGCGATAGGGTTTCTGAAATTTTTTGAGATTTTACAGAGTAACGCAAAATTTTACCAGATGCGCCCGGCGCATATTCGGGGCATCGGCGGCACAATCTATGGTTGCGATACCCAACGGCGGTTTTCGCTGAAAACGCAAGAAAGGAGAACGCAATCATGTCTACCAAGAATACCAACAAGCTGAACGTGCCCCAGGCCCGTGCCGCCATGGATAAGTTCAAGATGGAGGCTGCCAGCGAGGTGGGCGTCAACCTGAAGGAAGGCTACAACGGCGACCTGACCTCCCGCGAGGCCGGTTCCGTGGGCGGCCAGATGGTCAAGAAGATGATCGAGTCCTACGAGAAGAACCTGTAACCATATACGCATAATAAAACTGACGCTGCGGCAGCAGCGTCAGTTTTATTATGGAGGTCTGAGGGGGGTGGCTGCGGCTTTCTTGGTCAGTCCACAATCGTCCGGGCCATTTCCTCCGGCGTGATGCGGTACACGGCCCCGCCAAGGGGCTCAAGCGCCGCCAGCACCGCGCCGCGCTCATAACGGCAGCCTGGCAGCACGGAGCAAATTGCTTCCGCGTCCAGAGTGGAAAAAAAGTCGCCGTAAACCGAGGCGCTGCGGATGATACCCTTCCGGACCTCGATTTTAAATTGAATTTTTCCCCCTGCAAAGCGGCCGGTGCGCTCAATGTTGAATTGGGGGTCCGCGCCGAAGATACGGTCCCAGCTGTTGAATTTTTCCCGGGCCAGCTCCCGGATGCGGGCGTCGTCCTCCGGCGTCACGGCATAGGTGTCCCGGCTGCCGTTCATGATATGGCGCACCATGGTCTCCTTGAAGGTCTCCGGGTCCATGGGCTGGGGCAGATGGTCGGAGATGTTGGTGACCCGGTCCCGGACGGACTTGATGCTCTTGGAGGTGATCTTGTAGCTGTCCGGCGTGGTGGCCTCCGCCATCTGCCGGATGTCCGTGTCAAACAGCAGGGAGCCGTGGTGAACAATGCAGTCTCCCAGCCGGTACTGGGCGTTGCCGGAAAACTTCCGGCCGTCGATGGTCAGGTCGTTGCGGCCGTTGAAGGAGGCGCGGACCCCCATCTCTTCCAGTGCGCCGATCACCGGGGCGATGTATTGGCCAAACTCGATCTCCCCGGCCTCCCGGTGCTGGATGAAGGAAAACTGCCAGCCGCCCAGGTCCGTATAGATGGTGCCGCCGCCGCTCATCCGCCGCACCAGATGGATGCCGTGGGCGTCGGCATAGGGCTTGTTGATCTCCTCCAGTATGTTCTGGTATTTGCCCACCATCAGCGTGGGCGTGGTGCGCCAGAACAGAAACACCGTGTCCGGCAGGCGCTTTTCCACCGTGAAGTAGTTCTCAAGGCCGAAGTTGTAGTAAACGTCCGTGGAGCCGGTCTCAATATAGATCATGCACGTCCTCCAGAGCCTCCCAGGCCTTATAGGAGCTGCGGGCCAGAGGCGCGGAGGCCACATGGCGGAAGCCCTTAGCCAACGCCAGCTCCTTCCACCGGGCGAAATCCTCCGGCGTGGCATACCGGGCCAGGGGGTAATGCTGCGGCGTGGGCTGAAGATACTGGCCGATGGTGAGAATGTCGCAGCCGGTCTCCAGAATGTCGTCCATCAGGCGGTCTATCTGCTCCTCCGTTTCGCCCAGGCCCACCATGAAGCCGGTTTTGGTCAGCAGGGTGGGGTCCTGCTCCTTGCAGTACCGCAGCACCTCCAGGGACCGCTCATACCGGGCCTGGGGCCGGACGGCGCTTTGCAGCTCCCGCACCGTCTCCACATTGTGGTTCAGCACCTCCGGATGGGCGGCGATCACCGTGTCCAGGGCATCCGTGTTTCCCTTCATATCGGAAATCAGCGTCTCCACGGTGGTGCCGGGACATGCGGCCCGGATGGCCCGGACGCATTTGGCGAACTGCTCCGCCCCGCCGTCGGGCAGATCGTCCCGGGTGGAGCAGGTGAGGACCACATGCCGCAGATTCAGCCGCCGGGCCGCCCGGGCGATGTTCTCGGGCTCCTCCGGGTCCGGCGGCAGGGGCCGTCCGGTGGTAACGTTGCAGAACCGGCAGTTCCGGGTGCAGACGCTTCCCAGGATCATAAACGTGGCGGTGTGCTTCCGGTAGCACTCCCCCAGGTTGGGACAGTTGGCCTCCTTGCACACGGTGTTGAGCTTCAGGTCCCGCATCAGCTCCGCCACTTCATCCACGGCCTCCTGGTTATAGCGGACCTTCAGCCAATCGGGTTTTCTCTCCATGCCGGCCCTCACTCCGTTTCCAGAATGGCCACCGGCGTTTCCACGTCCACCGTGTCGCCCTCCTCGATCAGCTGCTTTTTCAGCACGCCGTCCTGGGTGGCCTCGATCTGGTTGACCACCTTGTCCGTCTCGATTTCGAACAGGGGCTCACCGGCGGAAACGGGCTCGCCCTCCTCCTTCAGCCAGGCGCACAGAACGCCCTTTTCCATCTCCGGCCGCAGCCGGGGCATGACAATATTTTTCTCCATGATAAAAATTTCCCTTTCTCGCAGAATATCCGGCTACATCAGCCAGTCCATCAGCTCATCGGCCCGATCCGGGGCCACCCGGAGACAGACCGAGGAAAAGCGCTCCGGGTCCAGCCGTCCGCCCTCCAGCAGTGCGGCAGCCAGGCCTCCGTCCAGCAGGGGACAGTCCACCGTTACACCGGACACAATCCCCCGTTTGGCCTGATAGGCCACCCGGATGGGCGCCCCTGCGAACACGCCGGTTTTTTCATAGGTGAAGGCCGGGGTCTTGCCCCAGGTCCACTCCCAGGAACGGTATTTCTCGTCCCGCAGGCGGCAGACCTCCGCCTCCTGTTCCGGCGTCAGCGTCAGGCGCGGGCTGCCGGGGGGCACCATCCGGTCCAGAAGCCGCTCCCGGAACTCCTCAATGGTCATGGGCCGGGCCAGGTGCTCCCGGATATTGGTGACGGTGCAGATGGCGGATTGAGTCCCCTTGCTCTGGAAGCAGTCGTTTTTCCGGTGGGTGGTGATCCGGTCCAGCACGCCGAGGTCGGAGGAAAACAGCAGGGTGCCGTGGTGCAGCAGCCGCCCCTTTGTCATCCGCTGGGCGCTGCCGGAGATCTTTCCGCCGCCGATGGCAATGTCACAGGTCCGGTTTTTCCGGGCCGGAACGCCGATGTCGTTCAGCGCCGCCAGGATAGGTCCCAGGCACTGGTCGTAGTCTATCGCGGCCCCGCCGTCGGAAATGTATGTATAGTTCAGATTCCCAAGGTCGTGGTATACCGTGCCGCCGCCGGTGATGCGCCGGATCACCGGGATCCCCAGCTGCCGCAGACGCTCCACGTGAACCTCCCGGCAGATGTTCTGATAACTGCCCACGATCACGGCGGGGTCGTTCTGCCACAGCAGGAATATCTCACCCTCGCGGAAATGCTCGAACACATACTCCTCAAACGCCTGGTTGTAAAACGGGTCGTGGGAGGAATTCAGCACCGTCAGCATAGCGGCACCTCCTTTCAGCGCTGTGTCGATATGGCATTCTCATTTTATCGGACCCTGTCCCTGATGTCAATAGTGTGAGGGCACTACGTTTTTGTGAAGAAATGGGACGGGCCGGAGGAATTCCTGTGTATGGGAAGCACCGGAGGATAAAAAACTGACGCCGCGGCAGCAGCGTCAGATTTGTTATGGGTTCGGTTTATTCGGCTTTGGCTTCCTTTTTCTGGGGCATGGGGATCTGGGCCAGGACCACCGCCGCGAACATCAGCACGCAGCCCAGATATTCCCGGCCGGTCATCTGCTGGTGCAGGACAACGGCACCGGCGATGACGGCGAACACGCTCTCCAGGCTCAGCAGAATGGTGACCACCGTGGGATTGGAGCCCTTCTGAGCCAGGATTTGCAGGGTGTAGCCCACGCCGCAGGAGAACACGCCCACATACAGCAGGGGCCAGATGCAGTCCAGCAGCACCTGGAAGCTGATGGTGTCGAAAAACAGGGCCAGAATGGTGGACCAGGTGCCGGCAAACAGGAATTGCAGGCAGCTGAGCTTCACACCGTCACAGGTGGCGGTGAAATGGTCGATCACCAGGATATGTACGGAAAAGCATATGGCACATACCAGCACCAGCAGGTCGCCGGGGGCCAGGGAGAAGCTGCCCTTGATACACAGCAGGTACAGAGCGCCCACGGACAGAGCCACGGCGATCCACACCGGCAGGCTGACCCTCCGCCGGAAGAACAGGCCGAACACCGGCACCAGCACCACATACAGAGCGGTGATGAACCCAGCCTTGCCGCCGTCGGTACCGGCCACAAGACCTGCCTGCTGGAAGTTGGAGGCAATGGCCAGCACCGTGCCGCAGCAGAAGCCGCCCAGCCAAAGCTGCTTGCGAGAGGCCTTTTTCTCCGCCGGAGTCAGCTGGGGGCGGTCCTTTTTCGTCCCGTTCATAACGGCGATGACCACCAGCAGAGCCAGCACCGCGATAAAATACCGGGTGCCGTTGAAGGTAAACGCGCCCATGGCGTCGGCGCAGACGTCCTGGGCCACAAAGGCGGTGCCCCAGATAAAGGCCGCCAGAATGGGAAGCACCACCTGGCGCATCTGATTGTGTTTCATAGGTTCTCTCTCTTTCTCTTATTTGCTGCCGTCCAGGGGATCGACGTGCCATTGGAATTTCTTTTCGGTGCCGGTGAGAAGCCGCTGGATATTGCCCCGGTGGCACCAGATCACAAGAGCCGCCACCGCCGCCGACAGGGCGGTATACAGCCAATTGTGGCCCATCAGCAGGAAAACCGACACCGGCATGCTGGCCGTGGCGGCGATGGAGCCCAGGGACACATACCGGGTGGTCAGCCACAGCACCGCAAACAGGCCCCAGGCGATCAGGGCCACCCGCCAGTCCAGCAGCAGCACCAGCACGCCGCCAGACAGGATGCCCTTGCCGCCCCGCAGGCCGAAGAACACCGGGAACATATGGCCCAGCTCGCAGCCGATGCCTGCGATCAGCAGGCCCAGGGTCCAGTCGCCCACCACCCAGTGCATCAGGTATCCGCCGATGAGACAGGCCAGGACGGTTTTCCCCATGTCGCAGACGATGACGCACAGGGCATACCGGGCGCCGTAGGTCCGGTAGAAGTTTGTCAGGCCCGCGTTGCCGCTGCCATGCTGGCGTACATCGTCCCGGATGATGAAGTGGGAGGTCATCACCGACCCGTTGAAGCAGCCCAGCAGATATGACACCAGCAGCGTCAGGGCCACGGTAAATACCACAGACACGTCAGCTATCCTCCTCGCCCTTCTGGCGCACGGTCATGATGATGGGGGTGCCCTCCAGGCCGAACACACTGCGGATCTGGTTTTCCAGATACCGGCGATAGGAGAAGTGGAAGAGCTTCTTGTCGTTACAGAACACCACGAAGTGGGGCGGGCGGATGCCCACCTGGGTCATATAGTAGATCTTCAGCCGGCGGCCCTTGTCCGTGGGGGGCTGGACCCGGGTCTGGGCGTCGGCCAGAACGGAGTTGAGCATACCGGTGGTGATGCGCATGGACGCCTGCTCCCGGACATAGTTGATCAGCTCAAACAGGCGGCTGACCCGCTGGCCGGTCATGGCGGAGATGAACACGATGGGGGCGTAGGGCATATAGCTCAGGTCCCGGCGGATGTCCTCCCGCATACGGTCCATGGTCTTGCCGTCCTTTTCCACCAGGTCCCACTTGTTCACCACAATGATGCAGGCCTTTCCGGCGTCGTGGGCCAGGCCCGCCACCTTGGTGTCCTGCTCGGTGACGCCGTCCTGGGCGTCGATCATAATGAGGCACACGTCGCTGCGCTCGATGGCCATGGTGGCCCGGAGGACGCTGTATTTCTCGATGGCGTCGTCCACCTTGGACTTCTTTCGCATACCGGCGGTGTCGATGAAGTTATACTTGCCGGTAGCATTTTCAAAATAGCTGTCGATGGCGTCCCGGGTGGTGCCGGCCACATCGCTGACGATGACCCGCTGCTCGCCCAGGATCCGGTTGGTGAGGCTGGACTTGCCCACGTTGGGCTTGCCGATGATGGCCACCTGGATCACGTCGCTGTCCTCCTCCTCGTCGGTCTCCGGCGGGAAGTATTGCAGGCAGGCGTCCAGCAGGTCGCCGGTGCCGTGACCATGGACGGCGGACACGGCGATGGGGTCGCCCAGACCCAGGTTGTAAAACTCATAGAACTCCGGGTCGGCGGGGCCGGTGGAGTCCATCTTGTTCACTGCCAGGACAATGGGCTTCTTGGACCGCTGCAGCATCCCCGCCACCTCCTGGTCGGCGGCGGTCATGCCGGTTTTGATGTCCGTCACCAGGACGATGACCGTGGCGTTGTCGATGGCGATCTGGGCCTGCTGGCGCATGAAGGCCAGGATCTCGTTATCCGTATTGGGCTCGATGCCGCCGGTGTCCACCAGGGTGAACTTTCGGCCGTTCCAGTCGGACTCGCCGTAAATGCGGTCCCGGGTGACGCCGGGGGTGTCCTCCACGATGGAAAGACGCCGCCCGATGATTTTGTTGAACAGCATGGACTTGCCCACGTTGGGGCGGCCCACGATGGCGATCAGGGGCTTGGACATAGGGGTTTACCTCCTTCTATTTGGATGCGGCGGTCATTCCGCCGCGAACATGGCGTCCACCAGGGCGAAGCCGTCCTCGTCCACCACCTGGACGGGAACGCCCAGCTCCCGGCTCAGACGCTCCACGGTGTAGTCGTCCAGAAACACGGTTTCGCCATGGCGCATCATGTGGATGGGGATCAGCACCCGGTCGCCCAGGTCCCGGCCCCGCAGCTGGGCGGAGATATCCTGCCCGGTAAGCAGGCCCGCCACGTCGATGGTGTGGCCGAAGAAGTCGTTTTCCACGGCGATGACCTGCCCCCGCAGCCCGGGATAGTCCGCTTGGGCCCGCTGCACCAGGCCCCGGAGAAACGGGGCCGCCGCCGTGCCGGTGGCGATGGTGAAGGGGGAGAAGCGCGCAGGCACGTCCACGGTGGCAAGGCCCGCCAGAAAATCGTCCTCCAGGGAGCGCATCAGGCCCACGCCGTTTTCCAGCTGACGGTAGCCCTCGTAATACTCTGCCTGTGGCAGGGGACGGCCCGCCCGCAGATACAGCTCGTCGGCGCAGAAGAAGCGCCGGGTGCCGAAGCGCTCCAGATTCTCCCGGCCGTATTCGTCGGCGATGTCGATGATCTCGGCGGCGGTGGCGGCGTCCACCGGCCGGAGCTTAGCCAGGCCCTGGCGGTATTTGGTGATGCCCACCGGCACCAGAGAGCAGCTGGAAAACTGCATCTCCGTCAGGTCCCGGAGGGTCCGGCGCAGCTGGTCCCCGTCGTTCCAGCCGGGGCACACCACGATCTGGCCGTTCATCACGATTCCCGCCTTGCAGAAGGCCCGGATATAGTCCAGGGACCGCAGGGCGTTCTTATTCCCCAGCATGGTGCAGTGGAGCTGTGGGTCCGTGGTGTGGACGGACACGTTGATGGGGCTGATGCGCAGGTCGATGATCCGCTGGGCCTCCCGCTCCGTCAGGTTGGTCAGGGTGATATAGTTCCCCTGGAGGAAGCTGAGCCGGGCGTCGTCGTCCTTGAAATACAGGGTCTGGCGCATACCGGGAGGCATCTGGTCCACGAAGCAGAAGATGCAGTGGTTGGCGCAGGAGCGCATATCGTCCATGAGGACGGTGTCAAAATTCAGGCCCAGGTCCCGGCCCTCGGGCTTGCGCAGGGACACGGTCCGCACGGCGCCGGAGGGCTCCCGCAGCTCCAGGCGGCAGTCGGTATCGTAGCCGTAAAAGCGATAGTCCAGCACGTCGATGATCTCGTGGCCGTTGATGGTCAGCAGCTGCTCTCCGGCGGCGATCCCGGCCCGCTCCGCCGGGCTGTGCCGGTCCACGGAGGTGATGATGGTGCTCATTTGTTGTTCCTCTTTAGCTCTGGCGGCATAATACCGCAGTTTATCCAAACTATTATACCCAAGTTTTCCCGGTTTTGCAAGACCGATTCCGGTCATTTCTGCCGGGAAAAAATCACCCCTTTTCTTTTGACAAAATATACGCTATAATATGATTTTAGATTGACTTACACCGGGAGGGAATCATATGTCCTCACAGCTGCTTGAGATATTGAACGGCGTGAAAACCATGTCCATTGTGGGCATGTGCAAAAACGCGGGAAAAACCACCATGCTCAACTGGATGCTGCACCATGACCGGCTCCGGGGGACCCTGGGGCTGACGTCCATAGGGCGGGACGGCGAGTCCACCGACGTGGTGACGGGCACGGAGAAGCCCGGCATCTTCGTCCGGGAGGGAACGCTGATCGCCACGGCCCGGGATATGCTGCGGCTGGGCGATGTGACCACGGAGATCCTGGAGACCACCGGCATCCCCACGCCTCTGGGCGAGGTGGTGATCCTTCGGGCCCGCAGCGCCGGAAACGTCCAGCTGGCGGGGCCGTCCATCACCAGCCAGCTGCGGGAGGTATCCCGGATGTTCTTTGATTTGGGGGCGGATAAGTCCATCATCGACGGGGCACTGGGCCGGAAATCCCTGGGAGCCCGGGCGGTGGCCGAGGGCGTGGTGCTGTGCACCGGCGCGTCCTATCACATGAGCATGGAAAAGGTGGTGGCGGACACCGCCAACATCTATCGCATCATGAACCTGCCCAAGGCGGAGACCCTGCCGCCGGAGGCGGAGGAGGGCCTGGAAAAGTGCCTGAAGGAGCACGGCGAGGCCCTGGCCCCCGGGGCGCTGACGGACTCCATGGTGGTGCCCCTGCTGCGCAGCGGCGTGCTGCGGGGCGGCCGCCTGGTGGTCAAGGACCCCAGCCGGGTGCTGCTGACGCCGGATACCCTGGATAAGCTCCGGACCCGCCAGGTGCGGCTGGAAACCGCCGAGGCCGCCCGGACCCTGTGCGTCACCATCAACCCCGTGTCCGCCTACGGGTGGAAATTCGACAAGGACGAGTTCATGGCCCGGATGAAGGAGGCCGTGGACGTACCGGTCATCAATGTAAAGGAGGAGCTGGCATGATCCAGATTCGTTTTGAGGAGAGAGAGAAGATCGGCCTGCAATACATCCTGGAGAGCCTGCACGGGTGCAGCCCCTTCGGCCAGGAGCGCATCCGCCGCCTGCGGTACTATACCCCGGACGAGCGGCAGGAGCTGGAGCAGGAGCTGCGCAACGTGGAGCGGGCCGCCGCCCATGCGGAGGAGCTGAAGGACCTGTACGACCAGATCTGTGTGGTGCTGTGCCAGATGAAGGACATCCGGGGCTCCCTGCGCCGGTGCCGGGAGCTGGAGGTGCCGGACCATGTGGAGCTGTTCGAGCTGAAGGGCTATCTCCAGCGGCTGGAGACCCTGCGCCCCCTGTTTGAAAAGCTGCGGGACACGGCGGGCCTGACGGGCCTTGCCTTCCACGATCCGGCGGCGGCCCTGGCCATCCTGGACCCGGAAAACACCCGCAGCCGGGGCTTTTACATTCCCGATGCCGCCACCCCCAGACTCCGGGAGATCCGGACTGCCAAAAAGCAGGTGGAGGAGCAGCTGTACCGGGCCCAGACCGATGCGGAGAAGGACGATCTGCGGCAGAAGCGGGTGCGCATCTGCGCCGAGGAGGACAGCGAGGAGATGAAGGTCCGCCGGGCCATGGGCGCGGCTCTGGCCCCCATGGCCGATGACCTGCTGGCCGATGCCGACACCGCCGGACGGCTGGACTTCCTGATCCAGAAGGCCCTGTTTGCCCACCGGTTCGGCGGCGTCCGGCCGGAGCTGACCGACACCGCCCTGGAGCTGACGGATATGATCAACCCGGAGCTGTGCGACCTGCTGCAGGAGCAGGGCCGGGCCTTTGTGCCGGTGTCCATCTCCCTGGACCGGGGAGCGGCGGTGATCACCGGCGCCAACATGGGCGGCAAGTCCGTGGCCATGAAAACCGTGGCCCTGAACGTGCTGCTGCTGCAGGCGGGCTTCCTGGTCTGCGCCAAAAGCGCCCGGATGCCCCTGTTCTGGAGCGTGCATATGCTGTTTGACGATCTGCAGTCCATCCAGTCGGGCCTGTCCGGCTTCGGCAGCGAGATCGTCCAGTTCCAGAAGGCCCTGGCGGAGGTGGAGCAGGGCTACTCCCTGTTCCTGCTGGACGAGTTCGCCCGGGGCACCAACCCCGACGAGGGAGCCATCATCGTCCAGGCGGTGACCCGGTATCTCAACGACGTCAACGCCATCTCCCTGCTGACCACCCACTATGACAAGGTGGCCGAGCACGCCCGGGTCCACTATCAGATCATCGGCCTGCGGGACGTGGACCCCGAGCAGATCCGCCGGGAGCTGGCCGCCACCAACGAGGACGGCGTGGCCGTTATCGCCCGGCACATGAACTATGGCCTGTACCGGGTGGAGGGCCGGTCCGACTGCCCCCGGGACGCCCTGAACATCTGCCGGATGCTGTCGCTGAAGCCGGAGATTCTGGAGAAAATCGAACAGAGCTATTGATGCCTTCACAAGGGGAAATGTCCGCGCACGGCGGACATTTCCCCTTGTGCGTTCTGTCGCCCCCGGCGTTTATTCAGGAGAAACGGAGTGCGAAATTTTGTCAGATGTGCAAAAAAGTTATTGTGATTTCTGTCACAAATTCTATTGACAAATTCGAGGCCATCGCGATATAATGGGTACACAGAAGTTCATACTACAATCAATAGAGGCGCGGGCGACAGGGTACTGCTTCGCAGGGGACAGACATCCGGTATAACCGGAGCAGGAAGGGGCCGCCCGCCGAAAGGACAATGCCGGTCTGTGACCTTGCCCTTGGGGATGTCTGCGTAAGCGGCGTTACTGTCATGTTATCGTGTTTGTAACATGGAGCGCTATTGGTCAATGACCTTGACCGATAGCGCTCTTTTTATGCCCGAAGGAGCGCCGGAGAGAAGGAAGGCCTGTTTGCAGCACGGCTTCTGTTGAAGGCGATCCCAAAAAATCTGAAGGAGGAAAATACTTATGGAAAAGATGACTTCTCTGCTGCGTCTGCGTATGAGCGCCAAGGATGCTCATTACGGCGGAAACCTGGTGGACGGCGCACACATGGTGCACCTGTTCGGCGACGTGGCCACCGAGCTGCTGATCAAGTGCGACGGCGACGAGGGCCTGTTCTGTGCCTATGACAACGTGGAGTTCCTGGCTCCCGTGTACGCCGGCGACTACATCGAGGCTTATGGCGAGATCGAGAAGGTCGGCAACACCTCCCGCACCATGAAGTTCGAGGCCCGCAAGGTCATCGTGTCCCGTCCCGACATCAGCGCTTCCGCTGCCGACGTTCTGGAAGAGCCCATCGTGGTCTGCCGCGCCCACGGCACCTGCGTGACTCCCAAGGACTGCCAGCGCAAGAAGATCGAGAAGTAAGGGAGCGGCAGAAATGGAAAAGCTGATTATCACCGCCGCTATCTGCGGCGCCGAGGTCACCAAGGCGCAGAATCCCGCCGTGCCCTACACCGTGGAGGAGATGGTCCGCGAGGCCAAGTCCGCCTACGAGGCCGGTGCCGCCATTCTGCACATCCATGTCCGCGAGGACGACGGCACCCCCACCCAGGACCGCGAGCGCTTCCGGGTGGTCATGGACGCCATCCGCAAGGAGCTGCCCGACGTCATCATGATCCCCTCCACCGGCGGCGCCACCGGCATGTCCCCCGAGGAGCGTCTGCAGCCCACCGAGCTGTTCCCCGAGATGGCCACGCTGGACTGCGGCACCTGCAACTTCGGCGACGAGGTGTTCGACAACACCATGCCCACCATGCGCGCTTTCGGCAAGCGTATGCTGGAAAACAGCATCAAGCCCGAGTACGAGTGCTTCGAGCTGGGCCACATCGACACCATCCTTGGCATGGCCAAGAAGGGTGAGGTGCCTGCCCATCCCATGCAGTTCAACTTCGTCCTGGGCGTCCACGGCTGCACCCCCGCCACCGTGGAGAACCTGGCCTTCTTCGCCAGCAAGATCCCTGCCGGCTCCACCTGGACCGTGTCCGGCGTGGGCCGGGCCGCCTGGACCATGGCGGCCGCTGCCATCGCCATGGGCGGCAACGTCCGCGTTGGCTTCGAGGACAACATCTATCTGGGCAAGGGCCAGAAGGCCGCGTCCAACGGCGAGCTGGTGGCCAAGGTGGTCCGCATCGCCAAGGAGCTGGGCCGCGAGATCGCCAACCCCGCCGAGGCCCGCGAGATCCTGAGCCTCAAGCCCCTGCAGTAACCCGACAAACAATTAAGAGAAATATATTAGGAGGATTTTTACAATGGCTGAACTGAAAGGCAACAAGTACGGTACCCATCGCGTTATCGAGCCCAAGGGCGTTCTGACCCAGGCTGCTTGGAAGGTCGACAACGACATGTCCAAGGTCTATTCCAACGAGATCGTCTGCGACGTCACCTCCCTGAACATCGACTCCGCTTCCTTCACCCAGATCTCCGACGCCTGCGGCGGCGACGAGAAGAAGATTGGCGAAATGATCCTGGGCATCGTCGCTGAGCGCGGCAAGCAGCAGAATCCCGTCACCGGTTCCGGCGGTATGTTCAAGGGCGTCGTCGCTCACATCGGCGAGGACCTGAAGAACAAGCCCGGCTTCGACCTGAAGGAAGGCGACAAGATCGTCTCCCTGGTGTCCCTGTCCATGACCCCCCTGAAGATCGAGAAGATCCTGGCTATCCACAAGGATATCGACCGCGTGGACATCGTGGGTAAGGCCATCCTGTTCGAGTCCGCCCTGTATGCCAAGATGCCCGAGGATATGTCCGAGCCTCTGGCCCTGGCCGCCCTGGACGTGGCCGGTGCTCCCGCTCAGGCCCGCAAGCTGCCCAAGGAGGGCGACAGCGTTCTGATCCTGGGCGCCAACGGCAAGTCCGGCGTTCTGTGCGGCTGGGAAGCTATGAAGAAGGTCGGCCCCAACGGCAAGGTCGTGGGCGTGGTCCGCAATCCCAAGCAGGTCCCCGGTCTGCTGGAGCTGGGCGTTTACACCGACGTCATCGTGGCCGACTGCACCAAGCCCGTTGAGGTTATGGAGGCTGCTCTGGCTGCCAACGACGGCAAGGAGTACGATCTGTCCATCTGCTGCGTGAACATTGAGTCCTGCGAGATGTCCGCCATCCTGCCCGTCCACGATGACGGTCTGGTGTACTTCTTCTCTATGGCTACCTCCTTCACCAAGGCTGCCCTGGGCGCCGAGGGTATCGGCAAGGACGTCACCATGATCATCGGCAATGGCTACACCAAGAACCATGCCCAGATCACCCTGGACGTGCTGCGCGAGAACCCCAAGCTGCGCAAGCTGTTCGACGAGAAGTACTGCTAAACGAAGTTACGCGAGTGCAGGGCGGCCGGGTCTCTGGCCTCCCTGCCCTCGCCCTATCCATCTTTTGGAATCCATTTTTATTAAGGAGATACGAATATGAAGACTCGCAATGGTCTGTTCGCCGATGTCCCCGAAAATCTGTGGAATGACTGGCATTGGCAGGTTGCCAACCGCGCCGAGACGGTTGAGGATCTGAAGAAGTACATGAACCTGACCCCCGACGAGGAGGAGGGTGTCCGCAAGACCCTGGGCAAGCTGCGCATGGCCGTGACCCCCTACTATCTGTCCCTGATCGATCTGGACGATCCCTTTGATCCCATCCGCAAGATGGCCATCCCCCGGGCCGAGGAGCTGGAGTATGCCGACTATGAGGACGCCGATCCCCTGCACGAGGATACCGACTCCCCCACCCCCGGCCTGACCCACCGCTATCCTGACCGCGTGCTGCTGCTGATCACCGACCAGTGCTCCATGTACTGCCGTCACTGCACCCGCCGCCGCTTCGCCGGTCAGAACGACTGCGAAGTGCCCATGGCCCAGATTGACAAGTGCATCGACTATGTGGCCGCTCATCCCGAGGTCCGTGACGTCCTGCTGTCCGGCGGTGACTGTCTGATGGTCTCCGATGAGAACCTGGAGTACATCATCAAGCGCCTGCGGGCCATCCCCCACGTGGAGATCGTCCGTCTGGGCTCCCGCACCCCCGTGGTGTGCCCCCAGCGTATCACCCCCGAGCTGTGCGCCATGCTGCGTAAGTATCATCCCATCTGGCTGAACACCCACTTCAACACCCCCAAGGAGTTCACCGATGAGGCCGCCAAGGCCTGCGCCATGCTGGCCGATGCCGGTATCCCCCTGGGCAACCAGTCCGTGCTGCTGGCCGGCGTCAACGACTGCTCCCATGTGATGATGGAGCTGGTCCACGGCCTGGTGAAGATGCGTGTGCGTCCCTACTACATCTATGCCTGCGATCCTTCCCTGGGCCTGAGCCACTTCCGCACCCCCGTGTCCAAGGGCATCGAGATCATGGAAGCCCTGCGCGGCCACACCTCCGGCTACTGCATCCCCACCTTCGTGGTGGACGCCCCCGGCGGCGGCGGCAAGACCCCCGTTATGCCCAACTATCTGATCTCCGAGACCCCCCGCAAGGTCATCCTGCGCAACTTCGAGGGCGTCATCACCTCCTATACTCAGCCTGAGCACTATGTCCAGAACTGCCACTGCGACGTCTGCACCGGCAAGAAGAAGGCGGAGAAGACCGGCGTGGCCTGGGTTGCTGAGGGCACCAAGCAGCGCTATCTGGAGCCCACCAAGCTGCTGCGCAACGAGCGTCACGTGAAGAAATAAGAGGTAAAACTATGGAAAGCAAACTCGGCTTGAACTTAGAGCTGGTCAACCAGGCCCGCCAGTCCGCCGCCCATGTGGCAGACGACACCCAGCGGTTCATTGACCAGCACACCACGGTCACCGTGGAGCGCGCGGTTTGCCGCCTGCTGGGCATCGACGGCGTCAACGAGATGGACGTCCCCCTGCCCAACGTGGTGGTGGACCACATGATGGCAACGTCCTTCCTGCCTATGGGCGCGGCGTGGGCCATCGGCAACGCCATGCTCGAAACCGGCAAGGATCCCCAGGCCGTGGCTGAGGCCATCGACAAGGGTGAGCTGGACCTGTCCAAGGTTCCCGCCCACTCCGACGAGGAGATCCGCGCCGCCATCACTCCCGTGGTCAACGCCACCGTGGAGCGCATCAACAAGAACGTTGCCAAGCGCAATTCCTATCTGAAGGAATGGGGCGACAAGGAAGGCCCCTACCTGTATATCATCGTGGCCACCGGCAACATCTATGAGGATATTATCCAGGCCAAGGCCGGCGCCAAGCAGGGCGCCGACATCATCGCCGTCATCCGCACCACCGGCCAGTCCCTGCTGGACTATGTGCCTTACGGCGCCACCACCGAGGGCTTCGGCGGCACCTATGCCACCCAGGAGAACTTCCGCCTGATGCGCGCGGCCCTGGACGAGGTGGGCGAGGAGCAGCACCGCTATATCCGGCTGTGCAACTACTGCTCCGGCCTGTGCATGCCCGAGATCGCCGCCATGGGCGCTCTGGAGCGCCTGGACGTGATGCTCAACGACGCTCTGTACGGCATCCTGTTCCGCGACATCAACATGCAGCGCACCATCGTGGACCAGTACTTCTCCCGCGTGATCAACGGCTATGCCGGCGTCATCATCAACACCGGTGAGGACAACTATCTGACCACCGACGACGCCATCACCGCCGCCCACACCGTTCTGGCCTCCCAGTTCCTGAACGAGGCCTTTGCCAAGGACGCCGGTATGCGCGAGGAGCAGATGGGTCTGGGCCACGCCTTCGAAATGGACCCCGCCGTGGAGAACACCTTCCTCTACGAGCTGGCCCAGGCGCAGATGGCCCGCGAGATCTTCCCCAACGCCCCGCTGAAGTACATGCCCCCCACGAAGTTCATGACCGGCAACATTTTCCGCGGTCACATCCAGGATGCCCTGTTCAACATGGTGACCATCCTCACCAACCAGCGGCTGTGCCTGCTGGGCATGATGACCGAGGCCATCCACACCCCGTTCATGTCCGACCGCGCCCTGTCCATCGAGAATGCGCAGTACATCTTCCGCACCATGAAGGACCTGGGCAGCGAGCTGACCTATAAAGAGAACGGCATCATCCGCAACCGTGCCAACGAGGTGCTGACCAAGGCCACCGATCTGCTGAAGGAGATCGAGAAGCTGGGCCTGTTCACCACCATCGAGAAGGGCATCTTCGCCGACGTGAAGCGTCCCAAGGACGGCGGCAAGGGCCTGGCCGGCGTGGTTGTGAAGGACGACAAATACTTCAATCCCTTTATTGAAGTCATGAAAGGGAAGGTGGCAGCAGAATGAGCAGCGGACTGTATAATACCCACAAGATCGATTTCGATACCACGCTGGACCTGACCCGTCTGAAGCCCTACGGCGACACCATGAACGACGGCAAGGTGCAGACCAGCTTCACTCTGCCCGTCAAGGATGATGAGCGGGGCGAAGAAGCTGCCCGCCAGATCGCCAAGAAGATGGGCCTGGAAGAGCCCAACGTGGCCTATCACGCCGCCCTGGACAAGGAGTTCACCTTCTATGTGGTCTACGGCAGCTGCGTCCACTCCGTGAACTATGAGGACATCCACGTCATCACCGTGGAGTCCGATGTCATGAGCATGGAGGACACCAACGACTATATCCGCGAGCACATCGGCCGGAAGGTCGTTATGGTGGGCGCATCCACCGGCACCGACGCCCACACCGTGGGCATCGACGCCATCATGAACCGCAAGGGCTTCGCCGGTCACTACGGCCTGGAGCGCTACGAGATGATCGAGGCTTACAACCTGGGTTCCCAGGTGCCCAATGAGGAGTTCATCAAGAAGGCCCTGGAGCTGCACGCCGACGTGCTGCTGGTGTCCCAGACGGTGACCCAGAAGGACGTGCACATCCAGAACCTCACCAACCTCATCGAGCTGCTGGAGGCCGAGGGCCTGCGCGACAAGTTCGTTGTCTGCTGCGGCGGTCCCCGTATCACCCACGAGCTGGCCAAGGAGCTGGGCTACGACGCCGGCTTCGGCGCCGGCAAGTATGCCGACGACGTGGCTTCCTTCGCTGTGACCGAGATGGTCAAGCGGGGCATGAAGTAAAATAAACCATCACGCCAGACGGTCACTTTTTCCGGTGGCCGTCTGGTCGTGTTGCCAAACAGACAATTCGCCACATATCGGACACTGTCCAAGTTATTTGACGGCGAACCTGTCTGCTTGTGAAAAAATCGACCAATCATCTCTTGTATTTTCCACACAGGAGTGTTATGATTACAGGTGAGAAAATAGAAGGGATTCTATTTTTTTGGGAGAACGACAAATAACAAGGAGGAACTGAAATGGCAAAGAAACCTGTTATCACTGCCAAAGAGGCAGCGGCTATGATCCCCAATGGCGCCACCATTATGTGCGGCGGCTTCCTGGCCTGCGGCCAGGCCAGAGCGATCGTCAAGGAGCTGGTGGCCCTGGGCACCAAGGACCTGACCCTGATCGCCAACGATATGGGCCGTGCGGTTGGCCCCAAGGGCGAGGAGTTCTTCGGCATCGCTGAGCTGATCCACAATCATCAGGTCAAGCGCGTCATCGCCACCCACGTCGGCATGACTCCCGAAGTCGGCCAGCAGAACACCGAGGGCACCCTGGAAGTGAACCTGCTGCCCCAGGGCACCCTGGCCGAGTGCGTCCGCGCCGGCGGCGCCGGCCTTGGCGGCGTGCTGACCCCCGTGGGCATCGACACCCTGGTGGAGGAGAGCCCCTTCTGCCTGGGCCGCAGGACCATTGAAGGCAAGGATTACCTGCTGATGAAGCCCATCCACGCTGACTTCGCCCTGCTGGGCACCTATAAGTGCGACGAGTTCGGCAACTGCTGGTACAAGGGCACCATGCGCAACTTCAACGTTGTCATGGCCACCGCCGCCGACACCGTCATCGCCGAGACCGAGTATCTGGTTCCCGTGGGCGAGATCGAGCCCGAGAACATCCACACCTATGGTATGTGTGTTGACTACATCGTGGAAGGAGAAAGAAAGTAATGGAAAAGAGCGAGATCAAAGGCTTTATCGCCAAGCGCTGCGCCAAAGAGCTGAAGAACGGCGACGTCGTGAACCTGGGCATCGGCCTGCCCACCCTGATCCCCAACTATCTGCCCAAGGACGTGGAGCTGATCATCCACGCTGAGCTGGGTATCGTCTCCGCCGGCAAGTCCCCCAAGGAAGGCGATGACAATTACGATCCTTACCACGTGGTGGATGCCGGTGGTTCTCCCTCCTCCGTGGCTTTCGGCGGCGGCTTCATCGACTCCGCCTCCAACTTCGGCCTGATCCGCGGCGGCCATGTGGACGCCTGCTTCCTGGGCGCTCTGGAGGTCGACGCTGAGGGCAACCTGGCCAACTGGATCATCCCCGGCAAGAAGATGCCCGGCATGGGCGGCGCTATGGACCTGTGCGTCGGCGCCCGCAAGTGCATCGTCTGCATGGAGCACACCGCCAAGGGCAACCCCAAGATCTTCGAGAAGTGCCGCCTGCCCCTGACCGCTTCCCACTGCGTCAACAAGATCATCACCGAGATGTGCGTGCTGGAAGTCACCGAGAACGGCCTGGTCATGACCGAGATTAACCCCGAGTTCACCGTCGAGCAGGTGAAGGCCGCCACCGCTGCCCCCATCACTGTCGCCGAGAACCTGAAGTCCATGATCGACTGATTGATAGAATCCCTGCAAACAGAGGGGCTGCCGGAAGGCAGCCCCTTTTGCCGTTTATATCAGACTTGTCAAAAAAGCCTTTTTTGACAAGCTGAACCGGACTCCGGCAGACGCCGGAGTCCGGTTTTTTATACCCCGGCGTACCGGGAAAGGAACTGGCGGGTGCGCTCCATCCGGGGATGGTTGATCACCTGCCGGGGGTCCCCCTGCTCCACGATGACGCCGCCGTCCATGAAGATCAGTCGGTCCGCCACGTCCCGGGCGAAGGCCATCTCGTGGGTCACCACGATCATGGTGGTGCGGCGGTCGGCCAGCTGGCGGATGACCCGCAGCACCTCGCCGGTAAGCTCCGGGTCCAGGGCGGAGGTGGGCTCGTCGAAGCACAGCACGTCCGGCTCCATGCACAGGGCCCGGGCGATGGCCACCCGCTGCTTCTGGCCGCCGGAGAGCTGGTGGGGATAGTGCCCCGCCCGGTCGGACAGGCCCATCTGCTCCAGCAGGGCCAGCCCCCGGTCCCGGATGTCCGCCTCCGATTCGCCGGGTAACTTGGCAAGACGCCTGGCCAGGGTCACGTTTTCCAGGGCGGTGTACTGGGGAAACAGGTTGAAATCCTGGAACACCAGGCCGAAATGCAGGCGCTTCCGGCGCAGGTCCCGCTCCCGGTCCGGAGGCCGGGACGCATCCAGCAGGGGCTCTCCCCGCAGGGAAATGACACCGCCGTCGGGGCGCTCCAAAAAGTTCAGGCACCGCAGCAGGGTGGTTTTGCCGCTGCCGGAGGAGCCGATGACGGACAGCGTTTCACCCTCTGGCAGCTGGAAGCTCACATCCCGCAGCACCCGGGTGCCGCCGAAGGCTTTCTCCAGGTTCTCGACGCTTAAATATGCCATGGCGGCCTCCTTTACCGGAAATAGCTGAGACGGCGCTCCAGATACCGGAACAGCAGCGTCAGCAGCCCCACGAACAGCAGATAGTATACCCCGGTATAGAACAGGGGCCAGGTGATCCCGGCGGTCTTCACATAGTCCTCACCGGCCTTGGTCAGCTCCACGATGGCGATGATCCGGGCCAGGGACGTGTCCTTCACCAGGGTGATGATCTCGTTGGACATGGGAGGCAGGATCCGCTTCACCACCTGAAGCAGGGTGATTTTGAAGAAGATCTGGCGGCGGGTGAGGCCCAGCACCTGACCGGCCTCCCGCTGACCCGCCGGGACGGCCTGGATGCCGCCCCGGTAGATCACGGAGAAATAGCAGGCGTAGTTCAGCACAAAGGCCACGGTGCACGCCAGCATCCGGTTGCTGCCCCAGATGTTGTGACCGAACCACAGGCCGGGGCCGTAGAAAATGATGATCAGCTGCAGCACCAGGGGCGTGCCCCGGATCACCCACACCAGGGCGTCGAACAACGCCCGCACCGGGCGGCAGCGGCTCATGGAGCCCAGGGCCACCAGCAGGCCCAGCGGCAGGGAGAACGCCAACGTCAGCCCAAACAGGACGGCGGCCTGGCGCATCCCCTGGAGCAGGGAAAGGGTTACGGTCCAGAACATGGCCTTATGCGGCGGGGACCACGATGACCTGGGCGTTGCGGCAGTAGGCGGGGGTGCAGGTCATGGCGGTCTGCACGCCGTCGGTGAGGGTCATGCCGTTCCACACCACGTCGATGGCCTTGCTGTTGAGCTCGTTGACCTTCTGGCCCCACTCAATGATGACGAACTCCACGTCCACACCCAGGCGCTGGGCTACCAGCCGGGCCAGCTCCGCGTCAAAGCCGGTCCACTGGCCGTTGTCGTCCTTATAGTCCATGGGGGCAAACTCCGTGATGCCCACCACCAGGGTGCCCTTGCCTTGGATATAGGCCACGTCGCCGCCGGCGTCCTCGGTATAGCCGGTCTGGGGCATCTCTGCCAGCAGGTCCTCCCGGATGCCGAACTGCCGGGCCAGGGTCTGGGTGGTGCCGTCCTGATAGGCCTCGGCCAGAACGGAGGTGATGAAGTCGGCCAGGTCAGAGCCTTGGCGGCAGCCGATGCCGTACTCCTCCTGGGTGAGGCTGTCGGTATAGGTCAGGTTGGAATAGCTGGTGTCGGGCCCGATCATGGCCCCGGCCATCAGCAGGTCGATGACGGCGGCGTCGGAGGTACCGGCGGCCACCTCCATCAGGGCGGCGGCCTGATCCTGGACACTGTTGACGGTCCAGCCCTTCTCCTTGGCCACCTCCTCACCGGCGGACCCGGCCTCCACGGCGTAGACCATGGTTTTCTCGTCGGTGCCGGTGTCGGCGTTCTTCTGGCCGCAGGCGGCCATGGCGGCGGTCATAGCCAGCAGCAGGAGCAGGCACAGCCCGCGGCGGATGTTTTTTTTCATGATTTCCTCCATTCCCCGGCCCCTACCGCCGGGTAATTTAGTATGCTAATACGCTACCACACTACTGAGATAAAGTAAAGATGGGAAAAGCCACAAATTTACACGGTGGCGGCTGTGTAATTTGCACGAACGACACAAAATGGCAAAAAGTACGCGCGACACGGACAAATGCCTGCGATTTGGACGGACGGTAGCGGGGCATGCTAAAGGGGAGAGGAGGCGCGCATGGATATTTTTGACGGATTGACCGCCCTGGGCGGACTGTGCCTGTTTCTGTTCGGCATGCAGATCATGGCGGAGGCGCTGCAGCGCCGGGCCGGGGGACGGCTGGAGGGCCTGCTGCGGCGGATGACTCGCAGCCGCTGGGCGGGGTTTTTCACGGGCCTGGCGGTGACGGCGGCGGTGCAGAGCTCATCGGCGGCCATGGTGATGGTGGTGGGCTTCGTGAACTCCGGCATGCTGACCCTCCGCCAGGCGGTGGGGGTCATCATGGGCACCAACGTGGGCACCACGGTGACGCCCTGGCTGCTGAGCCTGGGAGGTCTGGAGGGCGGCGGCACCCTGGGGCGGCTGCTGCGCCCGGCGGGCTTTGTGCCGCTGCTGAGTCTGTGGGGCATTGCGGCGTATCTGGCCGGAAAGGGTAGCCGCCGGGACACCGGCCAGGCCCTGCTGGGCTTTGCCGTTCTGATGCAGGGCATGGAGATCATGACCGCCGCCGTGTCGGGCCTGGCCCGGGCGGAGGGCTTCCGGCAGCTGTTCACGGCCTTCAGTAGCCCCCTGCTGGGGGTGCTGGCCGGGGCGGTGCTGACGGCGGTGATCCAGTCCAGCTCCGCCTCGGTGGGGATATTGCAGGCCCTGGCCGCCAGCGGACAGGTGACGGTGGGGGCCGCCATCCCCATCGTCATGGGCCAGAACATCGGCACCTGCGTCACGGCGATGCTGTCCTCCGTGGGGGCCAGCCGCAGCGCCCGGCGGGCGGCTCTGGTGCATCTGCTGTTCAACCTGGCCGGGGCGGGCATCTGGCTGGGGGTGTTCTGGCTGGTGAAGACGCTGGCGGCTCCGGCCATTCTGGACCGGGCCGTGACCCTGCCGGGGGTGGCCGTTATCCACACGGCTTTCAACCTGCTGTGTACGATGCTGCTGTTTCCAGCGGCGGGACTGCTGGAGCGGGCGGTGCTGCGGCTGCTGCCGGGAGAGGAGACGCCCTCTGCGGAGCCGGATCCCCGTCTGCTGGCGGCTCCGGCGGCGGCCCTGGAAAGGTGCCGGGAGCTGACCCTGGAAATGGCGGACCTGGCCCGGGACAACCTGCGCCGGGGGATTCAGGCCCTGACGGAGGTGCACCCCGACGCGGCCCGGGAGCTGCGGCGGCAGGAGGAGCGCATCGACGGCCTGGAGGACGCCCTGGGCACGTTTCTGGTGCGGCTGGGCGGACGGACCCTGACCCGCCGGGACAGCGCCCGGGCGGCGGAGCTGCTGATGCTCATGGGCGACCTGGAGCGGCTGGGGGATCACGCCATGAACCTGCTGGAAAGCGGGGAGGAGCTGCGGGACCGGAAAATTGAGCTGCCGCCGGAGGACCGGCGGCAGCTCCGGGTGCTGACGGAGGCGGTGGAGGAGATCGCGGACCTGGCGTTGGCGGCCTTCCGCCGGGAGGACGCCGCCGCCCTGGGGCAGGTGGAGGCCCTGGAACAGGTCATCGACGGCCTGCGGCAGCGGCTGCGGGCCCGGCGCATCCGGGAAACGCAGCCGGGGGAGGGGGCCATGGAGCTGAGCTTCGTGTGGTCGGACGTGCTGACGGACCTGGAGCGGGCGGCGGACCACTGCTGCAACATCATGGAGTGCGTGGCGGATCTGTCCGCCGGGAACCGGAATCTCCATGCCGCCCAGCTGGCGGTCCGGCAGCGGGACCCGGCCTTCGACAGCCGGGTCCAGGCCTATGAGCAGAAGTATCGAATATAAAAAGCCTGTGTATTCGGTGCAATTGCACCGAATACACAGGCTTTTTTTATCCGTTCAGCAGGGCCAGCTGGTAAAAGGCCACGGCGCTGGCGGCGGCCACGTTCAGGGAATCCACCCCGTGGGACATGGGAATTTTCACGGTATAGTCGCAGGCGGCGATGGTGGAGGAGGCCAGGCCGTCCCCCTCGGTGCCCAGCACCATGGCCAGCTTCGGCTCCGCCAGCAGGCGGGGTTCGTTCAGGGCCAGGGAGTCGTCCCGCAGAGCCAGGGCCACGGTTTTGAAGCCCAGCTCATGCAGCAGCTCCGGCCAGCGCTCCCCCTCCGGCAGATACGTCCAGGGCACCAGGAACACGTTGCCCATGCTGACCCGGGCCGCCCGGCGGTACAGGGGGTCGCTGCCGGCGGCGGTCAGCAGCACCGCGTCCACGTTCAGAGCGGCGGCGGACCGGAAAATGGCCCCGATGTTGGTGGGGTTCATGATGTTTTCCAGCACGGCAATGCGCCGGGCATTGGCGCAGACCTCCGCCACGGAGGGGAGCCGGGGCCGCCGCATGGCGCACAGCATCCCCCGGGTCAGGTGAAAACCCGTCAGCTGGGTCAGCACCGGCAGGTCCGCCGCGTATACCGGGATATCCGCCGGGCAGCGGGCCAGCACCTCCGCGCCCTTTCCCTCGATGTGCTTGCGCTCCATCAGGAAGGACACCGGCGTGCACCCGGCGTCCAGAGCCCGGCCGATGACCAGGGGACTCTCCGCCACGAACAGGGCGTTTTCCGGGTCGGCCCGGTTCACCAGCTGGTTTTCCGTCAGCCGGGCGTAGATATCCAGCTCCGGGGCGGAAAAATCGGTGATTTCGATGATATGGGCCATGTTACTTGGCTTCTCTTGCCCGGCGGGCGGCTTCCTCCCGTTCCCGGCAGATGTCGGCCCAGCTGGGGATCTTTTTCAGCACCTCGTTCAGGTCCGCCAGGGCGGCGGGAATGTCGATGTTCTGGGGACAGACCCGGGCGCACTGGCCGCAGCCCACGCAGGCGGCGGGGCGCTTGTCCTCCGGCAAAGCCTCCACCCGCATGCCGATGTTGAAGTTGGGGGAGAACTTGGCCTCGTTATACAGCTTCAGCAGCATGGGAATGTCCAGGCCCATGGGGCAGCCGTCGCAGCAGTAGCGGCAGGCGGTGCAGGGCACGGCGCCGTACATGCCCTGAGCGATGTCCAGCAGGACCTTCTCCTCCTGGTCCGTCAGGGGGCGGCGTTCTTCAAAGGTGCGGACGTTGTCCTCCATCTGGGCGGGGGTGGTCATGCCGCTGAGGATCATCTGGACCCCCTCCACCCCCTGGAGGAAGCGGAAGGCCCAGGCAGCGGTGGACTCCTCCGGCCGCAGGGCGTGGAGCTCGGACTCCGCCTCCGGCGTCAGGGAGGCCAGGCGGCCGCCCCGGACGGGCTCCATGACCCAGATGGGGATGCTGTACCGGCGCAGCAGCTCGCACTTGGCCTTGGCGTCCTGCATGGTCCAGTCCAGATAGTTCAGCTGAATCTGACAGAACTCCATGTCCTTGCCGTAGCGGGACAGGAAGCTCTCCAGCAGCTCCACGCCGCCGTGGGAGGAGAAGCCCAGGTGGCGGATGCGGCCGTTCTTCTTCTGCTCCAGGAAATAGTCGATGATGCCCCAGCGGGGATCGGTATAGGTCTCGATGGACTTTTCATACACGTTGTGCAGCAGGTAGAAGTCGAAATACTCCACGCCGCAATTCCGGAGCTGCTCCTCAAAAATGGCGGCGGGGTCGTAGCTGTCGCTGATCTGGTGGCCGGGGTATTTGGTGGCCAGATAGAAGCTCTGGCGGTCATAGTCCTTCAGCACCCGGCCGATGACCCGCTCGGACATGCCGCCGTGGTAGGGATAGGCGGTGTCGAAATAGTTGACGCCGTGGTCCATGGCATAGCGGACCATGTCCGCCGTGGTCTTTTCGTCGATGTCCGCCGGGCCGCCGCCGGGAACCAGCGGCAGACGCATGGTGCCGAAGCCCAGCAGGGACAGCTTCTCTCCGTGAAAATCGGTGTAGATCATGTAAGGTTCCTCCTTGGTTGGGATGTTTCCCCCATTATAGCACGGAGGGAAAGGACCCTGCAAGGCGGATTTTCACCCCGGGGGGCGGTCTTACAGGAAAAATTCCTCCGGCTCCGCCGGGCGCATGATGGACACCTCATAGGCGGTGCGCTCCTGTCCCACGCCGTCCACGGTTTTCGTGTAGCCCCGGCTCTGGACCCGGCCCTCCACCGTCAGCCGGGAGCCCACCGGCAGGATGGCCGTCTGCTGGGCGATGACGCCCCAGGCGATGCAGGGCAGGTAGTCCGCCCGGCCGTACCGGCGGTTCACCGCCAGGATCAGGTCGCAGATCTCCCGGCCCAGAGGCGTCCGGCGCAGGGTGGGAGTTTTGCACAGAATGCCGGAGAGCTGAATCTGGTTAAAGGGGGCCGCGCCTCCGGGAGTCAGCTCCCGGACAAACACGGAGATCACCAGCCGGGGACCCTGGCCGCTGCGGTTGTTGAAGGAGCGCAGCTGGCCGGTAAGGGTCAGCACGTCCCCGGTATGTACGGGGTGGGCCTCCAGCAGCGGCCGGGGCAAAATCACCGGCAGCCGGTCCTCCTGGCCGGAAAGCCGCTCCACCGACAGGGGAAAGCGGTAAAAGCTCTCGCCGTGGTTTATGTGGGACAGCTCCGGCTCCCCGGCGGCCCGCCCGCACAGGCGCACGCGGTTGAAGTTGTTGTCCATAGTCATCCTCCTCGTTTGTTGAAGCTGGTCCAGCTTATGCCGGAGCGGCACAAAATAGACCCTTTTCAAACCGGGAAAAGTATGCGATAATAGCGGGGAAAAGGAGGAATTGCCCATGCGATACAAGGGAAAGGTCTATCGGCCCCCCAGCGAGGCCTACAGCCTCATCATCCAGGTGACCTACGGGTGCAGCCACAACCGCTGCGCCTTCTGCGATATGTATGACGATAAGCGGTTTGCCCTGCGGCCCATGGAGGAGATCCGGGAGGATTTCCGCCTGGCCCGGCAGGTATACCGCCGGGTGGAGCGGGTGTTTCTGGCCGACGGCGACGCGCTGATGCGGAAAACCGATGAGCTGCTGGAGATTCTGGCCATGGTATACAGCCTGTTTCCGGAGTGCCAGCGGGTGACGTGCTACGCCTCGCCCCGGAGCCTGCAGGTGAAAACCGATGACGAGCTGCGTCAGCTGCGGGAAAACGGACTGAAAATGGTGTATATGGGCCTGGAATCTGGCTGTGACGCGGTGCTGGAGCGGATGCGCAAGGGCCACACCGCCGCGGCCATTGTGGCGGCGGGGCAGAAGGCCCGGCAGGCGGGCCTGGCCCTGTCGGTGACGGCCATTTCCGGGCTTGGCAGCCGGGAGCTGCTGCGGGACCACGCCGTGGACACCGCCCGGGCCCTCAGCGCCATGAAGCCGGAATATATCGGCCTGCTGACGCTGATGGTGGAGCCGGGAACGCCGCTGGAGCAGTGGGTCCGGGAGGGCAGCTTCCGGGTGCTGGGCCCGGCGGAGATTCTGCAGGAGACGGCCCTGCTGCTGGACCACATTGACAGCGAGGGCAGCGTATTCCGGATGAACCACGCCTCCAACTACCTGACCCTGAAGGGGACCCTGAACCGGGACCTGCCCGCCCTGCGGCAGCAGGTGCAGGAGGGCCTCATGGGTCACGGCCTGCGGCCGGAGAGCTGGCGGGCCCTGTAAAGAATAAGCAAACGCCCCTGTATCCTGCGGGATACAGGGGGCGCGGGCAGCTTGTCAAAAAAGGACGAAGACCTTTTTTGACAAAGGGTTTGCAGCCTGCCGCGCGCATAATTTGTTCGCTGGAAGCGAACAAATTCCACACTTGCAGACTGAGAAGTATTTTTTGCCAGGTACACGCCCCGGCAAAAAATGATTCCATTTTATTTGCCGCCTGCGGGCGGCAAACTCTGCGAGGCTTTTGGACAATATCTACACCCCCTGTATCCCACGGGATACAGGGGGTGGGCGTTTATTCTTCTGAAGATTCTTCCGGCACCTCCGGTGCTTCCGGCGCTTCCGCCGGTTCGGCTGCTTCCGGGGCTTCGGCGGGCTCCTCCGCCTGGGCGGCTTCCCGGGCGGCCACGATGTTCACATACAGCTCCTCCGGCTTGTGGGGGTGGAGCCTGATGTTGTAAAACAGCACCGCCAGGGCGGCGATCATCAGCACCAGGCTCAGCACCTGGGACACCCGGATGGGCTGGCCGGCGATGGTCCAGTCGAACAGATACAGGCTGTCGGTGCGTAGACCCTCGATCCAGAAGCGGCCCACACCGTACCACAGGAAGTAGAAGCAGGTGTTTTCACCGTCGAACCGCCGGGCCTTGGACACCACGAAGATGATCAGCAGCAGGCCGATGACGTTCCACAGGCTCTCGTACAGGAAGGTGGGATGTACCTCCACCAGTTCCCCAGCAGTGGTGGTCAGCTGCATACGCCAGGGGAGGGTGGTTTCGGAGCCGAAGGCCTCCCGGTTCAGGAAGTTGCCCCAGCGGCCGATGGCCTGGCCGATGAGCAGACCCATGACCACCAGGTCCATCATGGCCCCAAGCTTGATGTGGCGGCTGCGGCAGAGAATGATGGCCACGATCACCACGGCGATGACGCCGCCGTAAATGGCCAGGCCGCCGTCCCAGATGGCGATGGCCTTGGACCAGCTGAAATGGCCCTCATGGTCCTTGAACTCGCTGAGATAGAACAGAACATAGTATAGCCGGGCCCCCACGATGGCCGAGGGGATGCCCCACAGCAGCCCGTCGATGAGGTCATCCTCCCGGATGCCGTATTTGGTGCGCTGGCGCATGCACCACCACAGGGCCACCAGCATACCCAGGGCGATGAGGATGCCATACCAATAGATGCCGTTGCCGATGTCGATGGCCTTGGAGCTGATGGTGATGGCCCAGTCGCCAAAAAGCCCCGGGAAGCGGATGGGGCTGTCGGTCATGATCTTCATAATGTCACTCCTTGCTCAGAAAACTTCCTCTATTATACCGCAGAGCGGGGCCGTTGAAAAGCCCTATTTTTCGGAGGAAGGGGAGCAATCAGGCGGTCCGGTATTTCCGCCGAAGCCACCGGGCCAGCAGGAAGCCGCCTGCCGTCAGGGCGGCGCAGAGCAGGAAGTCCGGGATCTGGGACAGGATCAGCGCCTGTCTGTACCGGGAGGAGAGATCGGTGAAGATCGGACTTGTGCTGAGCCCCTCCAGCCACTGGGGATCGACGGATCCGAAGTCCGCGATGCCGCCCAGCCGGAAGCCCGCAGCCAGAGTGGCGGCGATCCGGACCAGGCCCAGGATCCCCACCAGCGACATCAGGTATCCGGAGACGAAGCCGTATGTACGCCAGAAGCGGGCAAAACCGCTTTTCCTCGGCCCGGCGGAGGTGGGAGCAGGGTCCGTCTGTTCATCGTCCAGCAGATAGTCCACCGTGACGCCCAGCAGACGGCCGATGGCCAGGAGCTTGTTGGTGTCGGGCAGGGACTCGCCCGTTTCCCACTTGCTGACGGCCTGACGGGACACGTCCAGCTGCTGGGCCATCTGTTCCTGGGACAGACCGGCTTTGCGGCGCAGGTCGATGAGCTTTTCACACAGGGTCATAGAGAATGCCTCCTTTGATGTTGATGGCGTCAGCATACCGAAAAAGGCCGCAACTGTCCACCAAGTGGGGCTGGAAGTTCCGCAACCGACGGTTGCGGGCCGTTTTTTCAGCCCCAGAGCTGGCGGGAAAGGTCCTGGGCCAGCTTTTCCACTACGCCGGGGGCGTAGGGCAGGGGCAGTCCGGCGGCGGCCAGGGTCTCGGCATAGGTCCTGCTGCCGCCGGAGGCGCACAGGGCGTGATACCGGGCCCAGCCGTCTGCGGGGTCGGCGTCATAGGCAGCCTTCAGCTGCTGGGCGCAGACGATGGACAGAGCGTAGCTTACCACATACCGGGGGAACATGTACAGGGCCATGTTGGTGAACAGGTCGCACCCGGCCAGCACCTGCTGCCGCCAGGGCTCGTTGTTCCGGCTGCGGCCGAAGGACTTCTCAATGCGGTCGAACTCCTCTGCCCACTGGGCCAAAGAGGCGTCCGGATGCTCATAGAGCCACGTCTCAAAGGTGTGGATGGAGCAGAAGGCGCACAGCTCCTTGATGACGCCATAGCGGTGCTCCGCCAGGAACTGTCCGGCGTGGTCGCCGAAGAAGTCCCGGGCGTAGGGCTGGGCCAGCAGCTCCATGGTCTTGGAGTGGACCTCCGCCAGATCGGGACTCAGCCCCACATAGTCCGCCAGAGGCTGGCTGCGGATGGAGAGATACCCCTGGAGCCCGTGGCCCAGCTCGTGGGTGTATACGGTGACGTCGTCGGAGGTGCCGTCGCAGTTGGCAAAGACAAAGGGCATGTCATAGGGCGCGCCCAGCATCTCGCAGAAGCCCATGCCGGAAATTTTATTGGGAGAGCCAGTCACGTCCAGCAGGTCGTGGCGGACCATCTCGTCGAAAAACGCACCTGCCTCGGGGCTAAGGCTGTGATACATCCGGTGGGCGGCCCGGGGCAGCTCCTCCGCCGCCACGGGGACAGCGTTGCCCTCCGGGAACACCAGCGCCCGGTCATAGGGCAGCAGCGCCTCTACCCCCAGGCGCTGGCGCTGTTCCTCCTGGAGACGCAGATACAGGGGGGCGATGTGGGTCTGCACCTGGCGGCAGAATTCGTCCAGCTCCGCCCGGCCATAGCCCAGGCGCTGCTGGGCCAGGTCACCGTAATCGGCGAAGCTGTCGAAGCCGTTGGCCCGGGCCAGATCGATGCGGGCATGGACCAGCTGCCGCAGGATGTCCTCCAGCTGTCCGGCGTTTTCCAGCACCGTCTGCTGCTGGGCGTCATAGGCGGCCTTGCGGCGCGCCCGGTCCCGGCTGGCCAGAGCGGCCCGCAGCTGTCCGCCGCTGAGCAGCTCCCCATGGACCGGGTACCTGGCGGAGGCCGTCAGCTGCTGATACAGGGCCGTCAGCTGGGAGATGCGGGCCTGCAGGTCCCTGCCCCCGGCGTGAATTTGGTGGTCCAGGGTCAGCAGGCGGCGCAGCTGGGGGCCGAAGGCCTGGTCCAGAGCCGGAGCATAGGGGCTTTCGGCAATGGCGGCGGCCAGGGACTGGCTGTCCAGGCTGCCCTCCAGCCGGGGCAGGGTCTCCTGCAGCTCCGTCTGGTAAAATTCGTCGGTGACGTCGTGGAAGGCCCGGATGAAGGCCACCGCCTGGCACAGGCCCACCTCCTGCTGGAGGGCGTCCCGCTGCCAGACCACGTCCAGCAGGTCCTCCGGGCAGGCGGCCTCCCTGGCCCGGCGGGTCAGGGCGTCATACCGGGCCTGGAGGGCCTCCACATCGGGACGGTGATAGGGAATATCGGAAAATTTCCAATTCTCGTTCATAGCGTCACTCCTTTGGATAGATGATGGACAGGGCCATGCGCTCCGGGCGGATGTTGTCCCGGATGAAGTCCAGCAGATCCTGCTGGGTAATGGAATCGTACACCTCCGGGAAGCGGAAGGGATCGTATCCCTGGAAGCAGCCCTCGGACACGGTGGAGGCGATGGCCTCGAAGGAGTTCAGACTCTTGATGGACGCGCCGAAGCTGGCCCGGCGGAGCCGCTGGACATAGGCCGGGTCCACCCCCTCCCGGACCACCCGGCGTGCCTCGTCCAGAACGGCCTGCTGCACGGCCTCGGGGTCGTTGCTGTCGCCGCCGCAGAACACATAGGCGGCTCCCGGCAGCAGGTCATAGGCGCTGTCGAAGGTGCCGTTGATCAGCCCCTGGCTGTACAGCCGGGTGAACAGGGTGCTGGATTCGCCCATAAGCACGTCGCAGGCCAGGTCCCCCAGAATGTCCAGGCGCATGCGGTCCGGCCCCTCCGGCACCGGCGGGCACTTGAAGCCCAGCAGGAAGGTGGGCATGGCCACCTCCATCCGGTCCTCGATGCGGGTCATGTGGGGGGTCAGGTCCTCCTCCCGGCCATAGTCCCGGGGGATCACGGGGCCGCTTTCCCGGGGCAGAATTTCCCGGGCGGCCCGGAGAACCTCCGCCGGGTCCACATCGCCCACCACCACCAGGCACATATTGGCGGGGGTATAGAAGGCCTTGTGGCAGTCGTACAGGGTCTGGGCGGTGATCTGGCGGATGCTCTCCACGGACCCGGCCACGGACTGGCGGACGGGGCTGTGACGGTACAGGGCCTGCATCATCTGGCGATAGACCTGCCACTCGGGGTTGTCCTCGATCATGCCGATCTCCTGGGCGATGATGCCCTGCTCCTTCTCCACGCTCTCGTCGGTGAAGTAGGGGACGGACACGAAGGACAGCAGAATCCGGAGATTGTCATAAAAATGCTCGGTGCAGTCGAAATAGTAGGCGGTAACGGCGTTGCTGGTGTAGGCGTTGGGCTCGGCCCCGCCCCGGGCCAGGTCCTGCATGGCGCTGCCGTCGGCGGTGTCGAACATCTTGTGCTCCAGATAGTGGGCGATGCCGGCAGGGGTGTCCAGCCACTGGCCGTCCAGCTGAAAGCGCATGTCCATGCCGCCGTAGCGGGTGGTGAAGAAGGCAAATTTCCGGGCATAGCCGGGCTTGGGCACCACGCAGATGGGCAGGCCGTTGGGCAGGGTTTCCCAGATGGCCTTTTCCCCGATGCGGGGGTAGGTAAGGGTTTTCATCAGGCCTCCTCCTTTCCGTGCAGGAAGTATACGGTGTCCAGGGTTACGCTGCCGGCGGCGGCTTGAATGCGCTCCGGCGTCACCTGATCCAGCAGGCGCTGCATGGTCTCCGGGTCCTCGCTCTGACCGGTGGCGGCCTGACCCAGGCAGTAGTTCTCCAGGGCACCCTGGGAATCCGACAGGGAGGTCAGGGCGCTGCGCATGGTGCTGCGGGCCCCCTCCAGCTCCCAGGGCTCCCAGTGGCCGTCCCGGATCTCCTGCAATTGATGAAGGATCTCGTCCAGGGCCCGCTGATAGTCGGCGGTCTCGATGCCGGAGGACACCGTGAGGATGCCCTTGGAGCGGACATAGGTGCTGGAGGCGTAGTAGCACAGGGACAGCTTCTCCCGGACGTTCATAAAGAGCTTGGAATTGCTGGTGCCGCCGAACAGAAGGTTTGCCAGGATCATGGCGGGCACATCGTCGGTGGCGCAGCGGAAGCCCATGGACAGCTTCCCCTGGGTCACGTCCATGGCCTCGTGGATGATGCGGGGCTCCGCCGGGGCGGCCACGGCACGGGGCGGCTGCGGGTCCTGGCCCGCGCCCCGGGGCAGGGCGGCGAAGGCCTCCAGCAGGGCGTCCTCCACCCGGGAGATGGGGGCGCTGCCGCAGTAGAACAGCTCCAGCCGGGAGGCGGCCATCATCTGTTGGCTGTAGGCATGGAGCTTCTGGTTGTTGATGGCGGCGGCGGCAGTCTCGTCGCCCAGGCGGCTGACGCCGTAGGGCTCATAGCGGCACATCTCCTGCAAAAGCCGCAGGTCCGCCCAGTCCCGCTTATCGTTGCGGATGGAGCGGATGCTGTCCAGCAGGTTGGCGCGCTCGCTGTCCACATATTCCGCCAGATACCGGCCGTTGCGGGTGACGGGGTCCAGCAGCAGCTCCCCCAGCAGGGCGGCGGTGGGCTCCAGCAGTTTTTCTCCCTGGGGGGCGAAGCTGTCGTCCATTACCGAGGCCACAAAGCCGATGCACTGGCACTCCGCCCGCTTGCGGATGGTGGGGTTGATCTGGGCCCCATAGAGCCGGTCCATGGCGGCGGACAGCTGCTGGATATCCGGGCAGCTCATGGTGCCCCGCTGGAGCACCAGCGGCAGCAGCGCCCCATAGGACGCCGTTTCCCGGCGCAGGGGGGTGATGAACTGGGCGGACAGGCAGCTGGTTTTGAACTTTTTGGCAGGCAGATAGGTGAGATATACCCGGTCCATGATCTCGCGGCGGGTTTTCTCCATATGCGGCACCTCCAGGATACAATAATACATTATTATATCGCAGGCGGCGGGAAATGAAAAGGGCTTTTCCATAAAATAAGGCTCCCGGCCGGTTGGCCGGGAGCCTTGATAAATTTAAGGGGAATCAGGCCACGCGCTTGCCCTTATAGCGGGACTTGACAGCCACGGCAATCAGCCCGCAGCCGCACAGACCGGCCAGGGTGGACCACAGGGCCACGCCCATGTCGCCGGTTTTGGGACTGTTGCTGCCAGCGTTGCCAGTGTTGCCAGAGTTACCGGTGTTGCCGGTATTGCCGGAGTCGCCGCCCTGACCGGGCTGACCGGGTTGGCCGGGCTGACCGGGCTGACCGGGCTGACTGGGCTGACCGGGTTGGCCGGGCTGACCGGGCTGGCCGCTTCCTCCGGCGTCACCGCCGGAGCCGCTGCCGGTTTGCTGATAGCCGCAGACGGAGCAGACGCCATCCACGAAGGTGTGGGCACCAAAGCCGTCCTTCTGGGCGTTATCCGTAACGGTGCAGCCGTCAGCCAGGCAGTCATGCCAGTGATTCTCGCCGTCGGAGGACCAGGTATCGGACCACTGATGCGTATGCTCCTTCACCAGGGGCTTGTCCTCGGCGCTGTACATGCGCCACAGCTGGGTGCCGTAGAAGGGATTGGCGGTGCCCATATACACGCCGTTCTCGGTGGAGCAGATGGTGCGCAGACCGTGGTTGGAGCCGTCGCCGAAGCCGTCCCGGGTGATGGCGTCGAAATTCACGCCGTCCTTGGACACCAGCAGGTCAAAGCCGTTCTCGCTCTGCTGGGCATAGTAGTTGCAGCCGAAGTAGTACACAAAGTTGTGGATCGTGTCGTCATACACAGCCTTGTCCAGGGCGGCAAAGATGGCCTTCACGGCGCTTTGCAGGTCATCCTTCAGGCCCTGGGTGTCGGCGCTGCACATAGCCACGCCGGTGACCTGGGCGTATTCCTGGGCAAAGCCTGCGCTGTCCAGCTTCACGCCCAGCAGGTCGAACACCTTCTGCTTGAAGGCCTCATACTCCTCCAGCATGTTCCGGTAACCGGGCACGGGGTTCTTGTCGGCGGACATATCCGTGGCAAAGCCTGCCAGCATCTGATACAGATGGGCGGTATACTTGGTAAACAGGACCTTGTCCAGGAACCAGGTCAGATACTTGTTGTCGTGCTGCTGCAGAACCTCCAGCACGGCGTCCTTCAGCATATCGGCCCGGCCGCTGATGTCGGCATAGTCCATATTGGCCACCTGGCCGTCGGTGATCTGGGTGAACTGATAGGTCAGAGTGGAGGTGTCATAGGTGCCGATGTACAGCTCACCGTTGTGCTCGCCGTAGCGCCAGACATACTGGTTGGAGTTGTTGCCCAGCCCCGCGCCCAGGTTGCCGATGGGGCCGTCGGGGAAATAGGGGTTGTCGTCCTTACCGGCTACCTGCTGGAAGTTGCCGTTGGCGTCCATGCGGTACAGATAGATGGAATGGTCCAGATCGTTGTACAGCAGCTCGAAGTTGCCGGAGGCGGGGACCTCCGCCAGGTCCAGCATGGGATCGTTGTAGGTGCCCAGGTACAGATAGCCGTTGTACACCCACATGTTGCAGCTCATGGAATAATTGATGCCCAGACCGAAGCCGTAGCCGCTGGTGCCGTGGTCGCCGATGACCTGGGTCCAGGTGAAGCTGCCGTCCTCATGCTTGTCGCCGCGGTACATGGCGAAGCCCTGCTTGTTGATGTGGCCGTCGATGGACTTATCGGTGACCATGGTGACATACATGGAGCCGTTATACTCGATGATGTCCCAGATACCGCCGCCGTTAAGGCCGTCCACATGCATCACGGCAGGCAGGTTGTCAAAGTCGTCCTGGTCGGCCACGCGGCGCCAGGAGCTCAGGCCCGCAGAGGGGTCAGAGCTGGCCACGATGATGCCGCCGGGGGTACCCTTGCCGTCATAGTTGTCGGAGGCCAGGCACATATAGATCTCGTCATCGAACACCAGCAGGCCGTGGACACCATTGGAGACGCCCCGGGTGTAGTTGGTGTTGTGATAGGCGATGCGGCATTCATTGGTTTCGGGGTCCACCTCGATGAGGGTGGCGGTGGGGTTGCCCATGCCGGCAAAATAGATCTTGCCCTTGAATTCAAAGGCCATGCGATAGCCGGACAGATAGTTCACGCCCTTGAGATAAGGGGGATAGCCGGGGAAGATGTCGGGGTAATCCTTGAGAATGTCCCGCTCCCGGAAGATCACCTGGGCCTCGCCGGTGTAGCGGTTCACAGCCATGATCACGGGGGTCCACTGGGACATGGGGGTTTCATCGAAGGTGTCCGTGCCGAACATGACCTCACAAAATCTGCCGCAGCCCGGCTGGTGTCCACGTTCTGGTCCAGCTTGCCCGCCTTCTTCATGGCGTCCAGGGACGTCTTGACGTTGTTGTGATAGATGTAGTAGGTGGAGTTATAGCAGGTGCCGATGTAAACGTAGTCACCGGCCTCGGCCATGGACCAGGAGTAGCTCTGGCCCCGGTCCTGAAGGTCGCCGGTCAGGATACCGTCCACCTCTCCGGCGCCCAGCGTGGGGTGGGAGACCTTGTCGATGGTGTAGCCGCCCTTGGAGTAAACACCCTGCTCCAGGGGCTCGTAGCTGATGGTGTCGTCGTCATTGCGGACGACGGCTGCCAGTGCGCCGTTGACCAGGCTGACCGTCATAACCAGGGCCAGCAGAACAGCGGTGCAGGCTTTGAACGCTTTGTGCATGTTATCCCGCTCCTTAAAAAACAAATTACCTGTCCTTGCACGAAGAACACTTTATCCATAATATGTGCGCCAACAGGCACACAGTAATTTAACATAGTTTCCATGCTTTTACAATAGAAAAAACTGAAAACGCAATAATTTTTTCTTATAACAGAAAAAAGGACGGGCGATGACGGCGTTTTTTGCAGAGTTTTCCAATAAAGGCAGCGAAATGCGGAAAATTTTGACCAAAGGCGGTTGCCAAAGGGCGGCAAGGGGTGGTAAAATAAATGTATCCTATTCCAACCGGCGGCGGCCACTCCACTTTTTGGCCCCCTGCCGGAAAAACAAAGGAGGAACCAGGTCCCGCTGAGACTGGCGGTGCGGCAGTGTGGAGACCTGCCGTAAGGCGCTGCGGCTTCGCCGGGCGCGAGACCGTTCCATGCGGAGGCAGAACGGTTACAGTCTGTATATTATGGCAGAGGTCATTCTGAAAAACCTCAAGAAGGTGTACCCCAACGCGGAGAGCAAGAAGGCCAAAAAGGGCGAGCCCCAGAAAAAGGGCAATCTGCAGATCACCGACGAGGGCGTGGTGGCGGTGCAGGATTTCAACCTGCACATTGCGGACAAGGAGTTCATCGTGCTGGTGGGCCCCTCCGGCTGCGGCAAGTCCACCACCCTGCGGATGATCGCCGGTCTGGAGGACATCTCCGGCGGCGAGCTGACCATCGGCGGCAAGCTGATGAACGACGTGGAGCCCAAGGACCGGGACATCGCCATGGTGTTCCAGAGCTACGCCCTGTATCCCCACATGACCGTGTATGAAAACATGGCCTTCTCCCTGAAGCTGAAGAAGCTGCCCAAGGACGAGATCGACAAGAAGGTCCGTGAGGCCGCCGAAATTCTGGATATCACCCAGTATCTGGACCGCAAGCCCAAGGCTCTGTCCGGCGGCCAGCGGCAGCGTGTGGCCATTGGCCGGGCCATCGTCCGGGACCCCGCCGTGTTCCTGATGGACGAGCCCCTGTCCAACCTGGACGCCAAGCTCCGCAACCAGATGCGGGCCGAGATCATCAAGCTGCGGGAGCGCATCGACACCACGTTTATCTACGTCACCCATGACCAGACCGAGGCCATGACCCTGGGCGACCGGATCGTCATCATGAAGGACGGCTTCATCCAGCAGATCGGCACCCCCCAGGAGGTGTTCGACCACCCGGCCAACCTGTTTGTGGCGGGCTTCATCGGCATGCCCCAGATGAACTTTTTCGACGCGAAGCTGACCCGGCAGAACGGCAGGTACGCCGTCACCGTAGGCGGCGTCACCGTGGAGCTGTCCGACGAGAAGCAGCAGCGCCTGGCCGAGCACAACGTGGCGGAGCAGGACGTGACCCTGGGCGTGCGCCCGGACCACCTGATGCTCTGCGCCGACGGCATCAAGGGCACCGTGGACGTGTCCGAGATGATGGGCTCCTCCGTGCACCTGCATGTGGCGGCCGAGGGCAAGGATGTGATCGTCATCGTTCCCACCAACGGCGCCGCCGCCCACTTCCCCATGGGCAGCGAGGTCAACATGATCTTCGGCGGCAACGTGGCCCACGTTTTCGACAAGGAGACCGGAAAGAACCTGGAGTGGTAAGTAAATAAGGCTATAGAACAGGCATCCCCCGGCGCAGACGCGCCGGGGGATATATTTATGCGATGAGCGGATGCTCAGGCCCGGCGCTCCTCGTGGATGAACATGACCAGGAAGCTGACGGTCAGCAGGGCGCAGGACACCCAGATTCCCCGGACGGCGGATGCGCCGGTCAGCATGGCTCCCAGACCGGCACCCAGGGCGAACAGGCCGATGACGCCGAAATATGTCAGGGCATTGCGCAGGGCCTCCGGCTCATGGGTGTGGAAATAGGCGCACAGGGCCTCTGTGCCGCTGCGCATGTTGCCGATGCACATGGTGCTGGCGTAGGCGTGGCCACGGACCTTGCGGAAGGTCTGCAGCTGCATGGCGCAGGAGAAGGACACCAGGGAATTGGCCACAGTGTTCAGTGACTGGGGCATAAAGCCCACCGCAAACAGCACGGCGATCTCCGCCAGGATAATCAGCTGACGCCAGTGGACCTTTTCCATGTGCTTGAAGCGGCGGTGGATGCATTCCGCCGCGAAAATTCCCGCCATAAAGGACAGAACGGGAATCAGATACCGCAGGCAGTGGTCCCAGGCCCCCTCAAACAGATAGGCGCTGAACAGCACAATGTTGCCGGTCTGGGCGTTGGCAAAAACGCCGCCCCGGCAGAGATAGGTATAGGCGTCCTGAAGGCCGCCGGATACGATGATGAAGGAGGCTGTCAGCATGGATTCGGACATCTGGCCCCGCAGTCGATGGATAAACACAGCTTGCACCAGGCTTTCTGAGAATTGACCGCCCTTCGGCGGCCCACTGATTATACGACAGGGGAGGGGATCCGTCAAGAGTCCGCCGGGGGAGGGGGTTGGAGGGAACGGAGAGGTGAATTTGCGGCCAAATGGTGAGAGAACAGGAGGATTTTTTCGGTTTTTCCGCGTAAAATCTATGTAATAATTCGAAATTTTTATCAAATGACAATTTTCAGCAGTTGACAGGTATGGTACAATGGTTTTTATTATGGAATAGAATGTTTTCTCATCCATGCCGCGATCGGTGCGGCGCATATACCAGTAACAGAGAAAGGAAGGTGCCCTGTCTATGAACAAAGACAAACAGCCGAAAAAGACAGAGCAGAGCGCCAAAACAGGGAAAAAGTCCGGAAAGGGCCGCCGTGTGGGGCAGACCATCGGCATCGTCCTTGGTACCATCCTCCTGGTCACCGTGCTGACCTCCGCCATCTTCGTGGGGATCTTCATGACCTACGTCAACACGTCCCTGAAGGGGCATGTGGAGGTGGACATGTCCGAGTACGACCAGAAGGTGTCCACGGAGCTGTACTATCAGGATCCGGATACCAAGGAGCTGGTCATGTACCAGACCCTGTTCGGCGACGAAAACCGCATCTGGGTGGATTTTGATTCCATCCCCAAGAACCTCCGCAATGCCACCATCGCCATCGAGGACAAGCGCTTCGAGACCCACCACGGCGTGGACTGGCACGGCACCCTGCGGGCCGTGTTCAGCACCCTCACCAACGGCAATACCCAGGGCGGCTCCACCATCACCCAGCAGCTCATCAAGAACGTCACCGGCAATAACGAGAACACCGTCAAGCGCAAGGTGACCGAGGTGTACCGGGCCCTGGCCCTGGAGAAGGACTACAGCAAGGACGAGATCCTGGAGATGTACCTGAACACCATCTACCTGGGTAATCAGTGCTACGGCGTGCAGACCGCCTCCCGGATGTACTTCCACAAGGACGTGTCCGAGCTGACCCTGGCTGAGGCCGCCTGTCTCATCAGCATCACCAACAATCCCTCTCAGTATGACCCCCTGCGCAGCGACTGGACCCGGGAGCAGAACCGCAACCGCCAGCTGGATGTGCTGGACGCCATGCTGGCCCAGGGCAAGATCGACCAGGCCGCCTATGACGCCGCCAAGGCCCAGGAGGTGGTGTTCACCAACGGCTACACCAATCTGGGCAACTATGTCGGCCCCCAGGAGGAGGACGACAAAAAGCCCGCCGTGGTCAGCACCGCCAACAACTCCTATTTCACCGACGAGGTCATCACCGACGTGGCGGAGAAGTTTGTGGAGCTCTTCGGCCTCACCGATGATCCGGCAGACGCCGACGGCTACGTCCGCACCGCCTTTGAAAAGGCCGTCAGCAAGGTTTATAACGGCGGGTACAAGATCTACACCACCCAGAATCCCAAAATCCAGGATATTACGGAGTCCGTGTTTGAAAACACCAACTATGCGAACTACACCGACTCCAAGGGCGAGCCCCTCCAGGCCGCCATCACCATTGTGGACCCCTATACCGGCGACGTGGTGGCCATGGTGGGCGGCACCGGCGCCAAGGAGGTGGACCGGGGCTGGAACTGGGCCACGTCGGCCCGTCAGCCGGGTTCTGCCACCAAGCCCGTGTCCGTGTACGCCCCGGCTCTGGATAACGGCACCATCACCGCCGCCTCCGCCATCGACGACTATCCCGTCCGGGACCTGCCCGGCTACGGCGCATGGCCCTCCAACTCCGGCAGCGGCTTCCGGGGCCTGACCTCCTTCTATACCGCCCTGGTCCGCTCTCTGAACACCTGCGCCGTGCGCACGGTGGAGGAGCTGGGCACCTATCAGTCCTACACCTTCATGGTGGAGAAGCTGGGCTTCACCACCCTGACCCAGGCCGACAGCCAGCAGTCCGGCAACATGGGCCTGGGTGGCTATGAATACGGCGTCACCACCGAGGAGATGGCGGCGGCCTACGGCGCCTTCGTCAACGACGGCGTGTACACCCCGCCCCGGACCTTCTATCGGGTGGAGGACTCCCAGGGGAACCTGGTCTGCGAGAACAACAAGGAGTCCAACGTGGCCATGAAAGCCACCACCGCCTATATCATCCGCCAGACCCTCAAGAGCGTCATCACCAGCGGTACCGGCGGCGAGGCCCGGTTCTCCGGCATGACCATCGCCGGCAAGACCGGTACCACCGACGAAAACCGCGACCGCTATTTCGCGGGCTTCTCCCCCTATTACAGCGCCGCCGTGTGGACGGGCTATAAGTCCAACGAGCGGTTCTCCGAGTCCCTGGGCAACCCCTCCGCCGTGCTGTGGCGCGAGGTCATGCGCCGCATCCACGACGGCCTGGAGAACAAGGACTTCAACAGCTGCTCCGGCCTGGTCCAGGTCACCGTCTGCCAGGACAGCGGCCTGCTGGCCACCGACGCCTGCACCCACGATCTGCGGGGCAATCGCGTCACCACCGTCACCGTGGCGGCGGACACCGCCCCCACCCAAAGCTGCAACGTCCACAAGATGGTGCGCTACTGCAAGGACGGCAAGCACCTGGCCACGGAATACTGCCCTGCCAGCAGCGTGGTGGAGATCGCCGCCCTGGATTGGAACCGCGAGATCATCAGGAACATCAAGGCCCAGGACGACGAGTACCTGCTCCAGACCCTCACCGGCAAGGAGGAGGGCGAGTTGTGCCCGGTGCACAACAAGAAGCCCTCTATCTTCCCCATCATCCCCGGCGATGACGACGATGACGGCAGCGACACCCGCTTCGGCTCCTGGTCGGATTGGTGGGACAAGCTCCTGCCGTAAGCCCAAGATTTTTCCCAAAATCCCCGCCTCATCTACTGAGGCGGGGATTTTGCAAGGACTTTCACTGACTCCCTTTTTACATTTCTAATAAAAAATTAAAAATTAAATTGTAAGCTTTGTGTATTGCTTTTTACAGAAAAAGGCTGTATGATAGGCATGTAAAGCAGAGAGACAAAAAACAAGGATGAATGGTGAATTATATGGCACTGAAGAAGAATCTGGACGTGACGATCCACGAGGCATTTCTGGAGGAGATCCTGCGGGGAAACTGGTTACCGGGCCAGGCCCTGAACCTGGACGAGCTGGCCGAGCGCTACGGCGTCAGCCGGACGCCGGTGCAGCAGGCTCTGAAGCGGATGCATACCCAGGGCATGGTGGTGTTTTCCAGCAAGGGACATTTCTCCGTGCCGACCTTCAGCGAGAAGGAAGTGTGCGACATCATCGAGATACGCTTGCTGCTGGAGCATCAGGCTCTGACGGACATTCAGCGCAAGGCGCTGCCGGTGGACTATCAGACGCTGGACCGTCTGGCCAGGGAGTGCATCCTCTCCAACGAAACGGACGATATGGTCAGTGCCCGCCGCACGGACCTGGACTTCCACCGGGTGCTGGTGGAGCAGGCCGGGAACCGGTGTCTCAGCGAGGTCTATGACCGGATCCAGGGCCAGTTCATTGTGGCCAACTATCTGCTGGCCAGCCACACCCGGGTGCAGCAGGAGAGTGCCTCCGGCGACCATGAGATGGTGCTCGATGCCCTGCGGGCGGGGGATTTCTCCCGGGCCCACAGCATCATTGAGGAGCATATCCAGGGCGCCTGCCAGAAAATCCTGATCAAAATGCACGCATAAACGAAACGATATCCCCAACCATGAGTTGACGGCGGTCCGGAACAAGCTCCGGACCGCCGCGCCGTTATCCGCTCCACTGCACAATGGGATAACCTTGAGCCATCGGAAAGGGATATCTTTTTTCAGACCATAAAAAATTAAAAATTAAAAATTTTTCTTATCCCTTCCTACGAAGCAGGTTACATAAAAATCCAATAGATAAAAATGGGAAAGGAAGAATCATCATGAAAGTGAAAGAAACCGCCAAGAAGCCTTATGGTATCTGCCCTGCGTCCATGACCATCTGGAACGCTGACCAGACCTATAACAAGAAGGGCATGGAGAAGTATCTGACCTGGCTGCTGGACAACGGCGCACAGTCTATCTCCATCTGCGGCAGCACCGGCGAGAACGTCGCCATGAACATGGAGGAGCAGCACGAGATCATCGGCCATGTGGACGCCGTGACCTGCTCCGCCGCCGAGGCTGCCTCCAACATCGCCAGCGGCGAGCTGAAGGTCCTGGCTGTGGCCAACACCGAGCGCCTGGAGGCCTATCCTGACGTGCCCACCTTCCAGGAGGTCGGCGTGGATCTGACCATCGTGGCTCTGCGCGGCCTGTGCGTCAACAAGGCCCCCCGACGACGTGAAGAAGGCTCTGTGCGACGGCTTTGAGAAGGTCATCAACAGCGATGCCTGCCGCGAGAAGATCGAGGCTGCCAACATGACCTACATGCCCCTGAACGCTCAGGAGACCAACGACATTCTGGACAGCATGTCCGGCAACTTTGAGAAGATCATCAACGCTTATCTGAATTCTGCGAACTGATCGTCTTAACCGACTCAAGTGGGCGGTACGCACAGGGGTGTGTACCGCCCACACTCGAAAGGAGAACTTATGAAAAAGCTGAATATTGTATTCTCCGTGGTTCTGATAGCGGTTGCCGCATTTTTCTTCTTTTACGCCGATACCTTCAAGATGCTGCCGGGTCAGACGGAGATCGGCCCCGGCGCTTTCCCCAAGGCCGTTTGTGTGGGCCTGGCAGTGTGCGGCGTCCTTCTGATCATCCAGGAGCTCCGCAAGGGCGGCAGTGAAAAGGCGGAGCTGTTCAGCAAGAAGCTGCTGATCGGCATTGCCGCCGCCGTGGTCTATTTTGTTCTGCTGAAAATTCTTGGCTTCGTGCTGGACAGCATCTGGGTCGTGTTTGTGATGATGGCCCTGCTGCTCAACGAGCCGTTCAAAAAGGCGTGACGCTGCTGCTGCCCTTTACCTATGGCATGGACCCCGCGGCCGGTATTTCCATGCTGCTGGCCATCTCCTTCGGCGCGATTTACGGCGGCTCCATCACCGCCATCCTGATCGGCACACCCGGCACGCCGGCCTCGGCCGCCACCATCCCTCTGCTCCGAATTCCTGAAATTTTATCCCCCCGGGAGGCTTCCGCAGCGGGGCGGAAGCCGTTACAATATAGAAAAATGCGGCGCACCATAGCCGCAAACGGAAACCAGAAAAGGAAGCATGGCCATGATTTCGGAATTGGAAAAGAGAGTGCAGCGCTACTGGACCCAGCGGTCCCACGACTTCGGAACCGTCCGGAGAAACGAATTGGAGGACGAGATGGGCCGGAAGTGGTTCCAGGAATTGGAAAAGCACCTACCGGAAAACGGAAAATTAAAGGTTCTGGATGTCGGAACAGGAACGGGCTTTTTCGCGGTGCTGCTGGCCCAGGCCGGATACCGGGTGGAGGGGGTGGATCTGACCCCGGCCATGCTGGAGGAGGCCAGGGCTCTGGCGGCCCAGCGGGGGCTGGACATCACGTTCCGGGAGATGGACGCCCAGGCCCTGGACTATGAGGACGGATGCTTCGATGCCGTTATCAGCCGGAACCTCACCTGGACGCTGCCGGACCCGGAGCGGGCCTATGACCAGTGGTTCCGGGTGCTGAAGCCCGGCGGGGTGCTGCTGAACTTCGACGCGGACTACGCCGCCAACGTCCGCAGCCGCAGCACCCAGAACCGCCGGGTGCCGGCGGACAGCCCCTATGGCCATGTGGGCATGACCGACCGGCTGCAGCGGGAAAACGACGAGATCACCCTGACCATGGACGTGGGCCGGGCCCGCCCGGCCTGGGACCGGGAGGTGCTGGAGGGCATCGGCTTTGCGGACTGCCGGGTGGACACCCGGGTGGGGCGGCGGATTCTGGGGCCCCTGGACCTGGAGCACGCGCCCATGTTCGGCATTGCGGCCCGGAAGCCCTGACGGAAAGAGAGGAGCACATTATGCGTACATTTGCTACCTATGAGGAAGAAAATATCCATTACTGGACCCATCGGGCCTCCGGCTACTCCGCCGTCAACCGGGAGGAGCTGGCCACCGATCAGAAGGCCGTGTGGCGGGGCGTGATCGCCGGGAAAATCGCCGGAAACCACCCAGGGAAGCGCCCGGATGAGATCCGGGTGCTGGACGTGGGCACCGGGCCGGGCTTTTTTGCCATCATTCTGGCGGAGCTGGGCTATCAGGTGACGGCGGTGGACTACACGGCCTCCATGCTGGAGGAGGCCCGGCGCAACGCCGGGGCTCTGGCCGGGTGCATCCGCTTCCGGCAGATGAACGCCGAGGAGCTGACCTTTCCGGCGGACTCCTTCGACGTGGTAGTCACCCGGAACGTGACCTGGAACCTCCGGGACCCGGAGCGGGCCTATGGCCAGTGGTCCCGGGTGCTGAAGCCCGGCGGGGTGCTGCTGAACTTCGACGCCAACTGGTACCGCTATCTGTGGGACCGGGGGGCGGAGCAGGCCCATGCCCGGGACCGGGAGAACCTGTGGGCCTCCGACGTCCGGGACGAGACGGCGGGAACGGATGTGTCCGCCATGGAGGCCATCGCCCGGCAGGCACCGCTGTCGGCCCGTATGCGGCCGGGCTGGGACCTGGGGGTCCTGCGGGGCCTGGGGCTGCAGGCGGCGGCGGACACCGAGATCTGGCGGCAGGTCTGGACCAGGGAGGAGCGGATCAACAACGCCTCCACCCCCATGTTCCTGGTGGAGGCCCGGAAGTGTCCCCTGCCGCAGTAAGGTGGCGGCATGAGGCGATACATTCTCAAGCGCCTGCTGCAGCTGATCCCGGTGCTGCTGGGCGTCACGTTTCTGTCCTTCGCCATGATGCGCCTGGCCGGAAGTGACGCCATCACCGAGCTGTACGGCGACAAGGGGGCGGTGTCCCAGGAGATCATCGACGCCAAGCGGGCGGAGCTGGGACTGGACCGGCCGTTTCTGAGCCAGTATTTCTCCTGGCTGGGGGGGCTGCTGACCGGCGACATGGGCACAAGCTATGTGTCCGGCCGGGACGTGTTCGGCACCTTCGTGTCCAAGCTGCCGGCCACCCTGCTGCTGACGGCCCTGTCCGTGGCGGCCACGGTGCTGCTGTCGGTGCCGCTGGGCATCCTGGCCGCCGTGCGCCGTGACCGGTTCACGGACTATTTCCTGCGGTTTTGCAGCTTCATCGGCAACGCCCTGCCCAATTTCTTCGTGGCTCTGCTGCTGATGCAGGTGTTTTCCATCCGGTGGAGGCTGCTGCCGGTGCTGTCGGAGGGGACCTCCCTGCGCAGCGCCGTTCTGCCCACTCTGACGCTGGCCATCGCCATGTCCGCCAAGTATATGCGCCAGGTCCGGGCCGCCGTGCTGGAGGAGCTGAACCGGGACTACGTCACCGGCGCCCGGGCCCGGGGCGTCCGGGAGGGAGTCATTCTGCGCGGAAGTGTGCTCCGGTGCGCCATGCTGACCATCCTCACCCTGCTGGCCCTGTCCGTAGGGAGTCTGCTGGGGGGCACGGCCATCATCGAGAGCATTTTCCAGTGGGACGGCGTGGGCAAGCTGGCGGTGGACGCCATCACCATGCGGGATTATCCCATGATCCAGGCCTATGTGGTGTGGATGGCCGTGATCTATGTGGCGGTGAACCTGGTCACGGACCTTTTATACCACGCGCTGGACCCGCGGATCCGACTGGGGGTGAGCCGGGAATGAGACAGCCATCCATCCGGCGCGGCGTCAGAACCCGGCTGGTGATTTTCAGGATCCTGGCCCTGCTGCTGATTCTGTTTTCGGCGTTTTCCGCGTATCTGACCCCCTATGACCCCTATTTGCAGGACCTGAGCCAGGCCAAGGCCCCTCCCTCGGCGGAGCATCTGCTGGGGACGGACCGTTATGGCCGGGATATGCTGTCCCGGGTCATTGTGGGGAGCCGCACCAGCATTTTCTCCACCCTTCTGCTGGTGGCGGCAGTCACCGTGCTCGGCACCGCCGTGGGCCTTTGCGGCGGCTTTTTCGGCGGATGGGCGGACGCGGTGCTCATGCGCATATCCGATATATTCCTGGCCTTTCCCGGGCTGGTGTTCGCCCTGGCGGTGGCCGGGGCCCTGGGGGGCGGGCTGCACAACGCCATTCTGGCGCTGGCCGCCGTGTCCTGGCCCAAATATGCCCGGCTGGCCCGCAGCCAGACCCTGGCCCGGAGGGAGGCCCCCTGGATGCAGGCGGCGCGGCTCTCCGGCAGCGGCACGGCGGGGCTTCTGCTGCGGCATATGCTGCCCAATATCCTGGGCCCCATTCTGGTGACGGCCGTGCTGGATATCGGCACCATGATGATGGAGCTGGCGGCTCTGAGCTTTCTGGGCCTGGGGGCCAAGCCTCCCATCGCCGAGTGGGGCAGCATGATGAGCGATGCCCGCAGCCTGATGACCACCTCGCCGTGGATCACCTTTTCCCCGGGAATCGCCATTTTCGTGTCGGTGATGATCTTCAATCTGCTGGGGGACGCCGTCCGGGACTATGCGGACCCCAAAAACCGCGGGAGGTGAGGCCATGGAGGCGCTTTTGGAATACCGGCAGACGGACGTGTGCTACGGCGGCGTCCGGGCGGTGCGCGGCGTGAGCTTTACCCTCCATGCCGGGGAAATTCTGGGCGTGGTAGGGGAGAGCGGCTGCGGCAAATCCACCCTGCTCCGGGCCGCCATGAGTCTGCTGGGCCCCGGGGGCCTGGTGACCGGGGGAAAGATCCTCTATCGGGGGGAGAATCTTCCGGACCTGTCCCACCGGGCCCGGCGGCGGCTGAACGGCCCGGAGCTGGGCATGATCTTCCAGAGCGCGGGCAGCTCCTTCTGCCCGGTCCGCAGGGTGGGAGATCAGCTATACGAAATGATGCGGGCCCACAGCCCGATGGATAAGAGGGCCTTCCGGCAGCAGGCCGGGGCGCTGTTGGACCGGCTGGGCCTGGAGGACGGCCCCCGTATCCTGAATAGCTATCCCTTTGAGCTGTCCGGCGGGATGCAGCAGCGGGTGGGCATTGCGGCGGCTATGCTGCTGCGGCCCCGGGTGCTGCTGGCGGATGAGCCTACCGCCGCCCTGGACGTGTCCGCCCAGAAGCAGGTCCTGGAGGAGCTGCTTCTGGTGCGGGAGAGCTTCGGAACGGCCGTGGTGCTGGTGTCCCACAATCTGGGGCTGGTGGCCGCCATGGCGGACCGGGTGCTGGTGATGCACCGCGGTGAGATCGTGGAAGCCGGAGAGACCCGGCAGGTGCTGCGGCAGCCCCGGGCGGACTATACCCGGCGGCTGCTGGAGGCCGTGCCGAAACTGAGGAGGGCGTGAAATGGAACCGATCCTGTCTGTTCGGGAGCTGACCAAAACCTTTTCCCGCCCGGGGCAGGGGAAGCTGACGGCCGTAAACGGCGTCAGCTTCGACCTGCGGCCCGGGGAGCGCCTGGGGATCATCGGCGAAAGCGGCAGCGGGAAAACCACCGTGGCCAACCTCATCACCCGGCTGCTGGACACCGACGGAGGGCGCATCCTCCTGGACGGGGAGGACATCACCTCCGTCACCGGCCGGGACCTGCGCCGGGTGTACCGGAAGATACAGATGGTGTTCCAGACCCCGGCGGAGTCCTTCGACCCTCGCCGCACCTTAGGGGACGGGGTGGGGGAAAGCCTGCGCGGCCTGTCCCGCCGGGAGGCCCGGCAGGAGGCGGTGCGCCTTATGGAGCGCTGCGGCCTGCCGGGGGAGCTTGCCCGGCGCTATCCCCATGAGGTCAGCGGCGGGCAGTGCCAGCGGGCGGCCATCGCCCGGGCCCTGGCCATGGGGCCGAAGGTGCTGATCTGCGACGAGGCCACCTCGGCCCTGGACGTCACCGTTCAGAAGGAGATCCTGGACCTGCTGCGCGGCTTGGAGGGGGACCTGGCCATCCTGTTTATCTGCCACGACATCTCCCTGGTGCAGCAGTTCTGCCACCGGGTGCTGGTGATGCACCGGGGCGAAATCGTGGAGCAGGGGACGCCGGACGAGGTGATCTGCCGCCCGCAGCACGCGTATACCCGGCACCTGATCGACAGCGTGCTGTGATATAGAAAAACAGAAAGGAAACAAGAGAGATGAAAGGAAAAAGAGCGCTTCTGCTGCTGACGGCCCTGAGCCTGATGCTGACGCTTCTGGCCGGCTGCGGGAATACCGCGCAGGAGACCGGGGAGAAGGCCATGGTTATCGGCGACACCACCTTCAACTCCGAAAACTGGGAGGAGACCGTGGACCCCCATCGGACCTATAACGGCTGGGCCTGCATCCGCTACGGCATCGGCGAGACCCTGGTGCGGTATACGGACTCCATGGAGCTGGAGCCGTGGCTGGCCAAGTCCTGGAGCAACGACGGCGACCGGACCTGGACCATCGTTCTGCAGGACGACGTTGCCTTCTCCAGCGGCCGGAAAATGGACGCGGCGGCGGTGAAGCAGTGCCTGGAGCACCTGCTGGAAAATCACGACCGGGCCCCCGGCGATACCAAGATCGCCGATATGCAGGCGGAGGGCCAGACCCTGACCATCGTCACCAGCCAGCCCAATCCCGCCCTGATGAACTATCTGGGGGACCCCTACGGCTGCATCATCGACGTGGACGCCAGCAATTTTGAGAAGGGCATCGTGGCCGGTACCGGCCCCTATGTGGTGCAGGAGCTGGTTACGGACGACCACCTGACCCTCACCAAAAACGAAAACTACTGGAACGGCAGTCCCAAGCTGGACAAGCTGACCATCCGCACCATCTCCGACGGCGACACCCTGTCGGCGGCCCTGCAGGCCGGGAACATCGACGCGGCCTACGGCATGGCCTATGAGGCGTATCCCAACTTTGAAAACGACGACTATCAGTTCTCGGCCATCCAGACCTCCCGGGCTTTCTTTGCCTCCATGAACATGGCCAGCCCCGTGATGCAGGACCCCGCCGTTCGCAAGGCCATCGCCATGGGCATTGACAAGCAGGGCTTTGTGACGGCTCTGCTGGACGGCCACGGGGTCGTGGGCACCGGCGCTTTCCCGGACGGCTTTTCCGGCTTCGGCGGCGAAAACGTGACCACCGAGAGCTATGACCCGGAGGGCGCGCGGCAGGTGCTGGAGGCCGCCGGGTGGCGGGATACCGACGGCGACGGCATCCGGGAGAAGGACGGCGTGAAGCTGACCGTCCGCTGGCTGACCTATCCCAGCCGCCAGGAGCTTCCCCTGCTGGCGGAGTCCGCCCAGGCCACCCTGAAGGACATCGGCATGGAGGTGGACATCAACTGCACGGCCAACCGCCGGGAGTTTTTGGCGGACCTGAACAGCTGGGACGTGTACGCCTCCGCCATGGTCACCGCCCCCTCCGGGGACCCCCAGTATTTCTTCACCTCCTGCTGTGTGCCGGGGATGAGCTATAACTTCGGCGGGTATGACAATGCGGAGGTGACCGAAATGGTCAGCCAGCTGGCCGGGGAGTTCGACACCGCCCGCCGGAGTGAGCTGGCCGTCCGGCTGCAGCAGGCCATTCTGGACGACAACGCCTATGTGTTCTGCTCCTTCCTGGAGATGAACATGATCTCCCGCAGCTATGTCACCGGCTATACCGCCCACGCCTGCGACTATTACCAGGTGACGGCGGACCTGGATATTCGGCGATAAGAAAAACAGCGCAGCGGCGGTACGAAAGTGCCGCCGCTGCTTTTTGCAGTGATCCTCCGGCTTCATGTGCCGGTGCACTGCGCGGATTCATTTTTCAACAGTATTTCAGTCCGGGCGAATTGTGAAGTCCACGATGCCGGACCCTTCATAGCTGCGCAGGTGGGTGATCGTGATCCGGTAGGTCCGGCCATCCGCCGATGCGCGAAACCCGGCGGTGGTGTAGTGGTCCTTGTCCGATATCTCCGTCTCGTGGCCCGTCATACGCTCCAGCTGCCAATCGCCGTGCAGGGGGATAGCCAGCTCGGACAAAAAGGCGTCCATGTCCCGCAGCTCATCCGCCGCCTTGGTGGGATGGAGGCAGGACTGCCAGCGTTCCGCGTCCCGCTGGGTCAGAGCCTCCAGGGCCTCCTGGCAGACCGGCTGCATTTTGTTCTGCGCATTCCGGCCTGCAAATGCGATCGCCAGCATGGCCAGCACAAATACCGCGGAAAACAGAATGACATATCCCAGCTTCTTCCGGGAGTCGGGGGAGGCGTCCAGCAGCTGCTGCTGGATGCCGATGCCGATGCACGTCAGAACATGTGCAAACACCGCGCCAAGGAGCCACCCGGTTGATAAGCGGATCAGCAGACTGCCGATGGCCAGCAGAAGGACGGTCTCCAGAAAGAGGGCGAATCTGCGCCCTCTGGCTGTGACCAGGGTCAAAAGGTAATAGATCACATTGAGAACGGGAATGAAGGCGATGGCCCCCACCTGGTTGTCCAGGTGGAAGATCTCCGTTTTCTTCCCCCCAAAAAGCCTGATTCTGTTTCTCATGGTGAAGCCTCCGTTCTTGGATGGAGCAGATGACACTCCTCTACTAGTGTAAACACCGCACCATCCATTCTGCAACGCACGTTTACGCGGGAATTGCATATTTGGAGGATTTAACAGACTGAAAGCGCTGTTTTTGGGAGCTTTGCCGAAGAATATCCGGGAGCCCGGCTGTGCATCAATCGACAGCCGGGCTCCTGGCGTATTCAGTTGGCGATGCCGTGGTGGACGGGCTTGGTGGCGGGAGTGATGGGCTGGATGCTGTAGCCATTGGCCAGGCAATAGCGGATGATATCCGGCAGGGCGTCGGCGGTGGTGCCCTTGGCCCCGGTGTCGTGCATCAGCACCACGTTGCTGCGGTCATGGCGCAGGGCGGAGGTGACGTTGTTATAGATCTGGCCGGAGGAGGCGGGGGTACCGGCGGCATCGCCGCTGGACACATTCCAGTCAAAATAAGTGAAGCCCTCCGCCTGGACCCGCTGGGCCAGACGGCTCATGATGCCCACGCTGTACTGGCGGCTGACGGTGTTGGAGCTGCCGCCGGGGAAGCGGATGATGGCGGCTTCATACCCGAAATCCGAACGGAGCCGGTCCCGCAGACGGTAGATGTTCTGCATGAAGGCCCCGTCGCTCTTATAAATGGCGGCGTAATCGTGGGAGTAGCCGTGGATGGCCACGGTGTGGCCCTCGTCGATCATCCGGCGGATCAGCGCCTTGCCGGACTCCCCGTAGTTGACGATGAAGAAGGTGGCGTGGACGTTATACTCCTTCAGGGTGTCCAGCACCCGGGGGGTCACTCGGTCGCTGGGGCCGTCGTCGAAGGTCAGGTACACGGGGCTTCCGCCGGAGGAGTTCTCATACACCGACACCTGCCGGGTGGCGGTGGCGGTGTTGCCGGCCTTGTCGGTGACGGTATAGGTCAGGGTATAGACCCCGGGGGAGGCGGTGTTCACCGTACCGGCCCGGGTGACGGAGGCGGTCAGATCGCCGTCGGCGTCGTCCTGGGCGGTGTAGCCCGGCTCCTGATAGGCGCCGCCCAGGGGAACGAACAGCTCCCGCTGGCCGGACAGGGTGATCACCGGGGCCACGATGTCCCGGACCGTCACCCGGCGGGTGGCGGTGGCGGCGTTTCCGGCCTTGTCGGTGACGGTGTAGGTCAGGGTGTGGACGTCGCCGGAGGCTTTGTCCGTTACCTGGATGGAGGCGGTCAGGTCGCCGTCACAGCGGTCCCGGGCGGTGGCTCCCGGGTCCTGGAACAGGTCATAGCGGGAGACGGTGACCTCCGCCTGGCCGGTGAGGGTCAGCTCCGGGGCCTCCCGGTCCTCCACATGGACCAGGCGCTTTGCGGTGTAGCTGCGGCCCCGGAAGTCCGCCTGATAGGTCAGGGTATAGTCCCCAGGGACGTCGGTGTTCACCCGGCCCTCCACGGTGACGGCGGCGTCGGTGGGGTCGCCGCCCCGCAGCAGCCGGGCCCCGGGGTCCGTGTAGGCGGCGAAGGCGGAGATGTGCTCCTCCGTCCGGCCGTTGAGCTGGATGTGAGTGGGCGGTGTGAGGATAAAATAGCCCTTTGCAAGGCTCAGAACGCCGATGACAACGGCGGCCAGCAGCAGGGCTCCCCCTGCGGCCAGGGCGGCAATGGTTTTCTTTTTCATGAGAAGGTCCCCCTAAATCAATTCTGTTTTATATTGTAGAAAACCGTCGGGGGAAATGCAAGAACGATTCGATTACAAGACGGTAACAAATGATTACGAAAAAATTTTATCCGCGAAAGTGCGGGGTCATCCCGGCAGTGCAGTAAAGCGGCGGGGGCCGGGGGTTCCGGATTTGGCCGGGAAGGTGAGCCGGAGGAAACTTTTGAGGGAATATTATAAAAAAGCACAAAAGGAATTGGTAAAACCATTCTTTTTTTCGATGAATTGACAGATTTGCGGCAATCGAATATAATATTGAATTGGAATAATCGTAATACAAGACAGGAGGCAGCATATGGCATTTTATGATGTGGACAACGCGATGACGGTGAAGCTGGACTATGAACTGCCGAAGGTCCCCGCCTTTCGGGAGGGGATCCGCCGGGCCCCCCGGCGGGAGGCGCATCTGTCCGAGGCGGACAAGGCCCTGGCCATCCGCAACGCCCTGCGGTATATCCACCCGGACCACCATCTGCAGATGGCCCGGGAGTTTGCCCGGGAGCTGGAGGAGCACGGCCGGATCTACGGCTATCGCTTCCGGCCGGAGGGGGAGCTGCACGGCAAGCCCATTGACCAATACAAGGGCAGCTGCATCGAGGCCAAGGCCTTCCAGGTGATGATCGACAACAACCTGGACTTTGACGTGGCCCTGTACCCCTATGAGCTGGTGACCTACGGCGAGACGGGGCAGGTGTGCCAGAACTGGATGCAGTACCGGCTCATCAAGAAGTATCTGGAGGTCATGACGGACGAGCAGACCCTGGTGGTCATGTCCGGCCACCCCCTGGGGCTGTTCCACAGCCACAAGCTGGCCCCCCGGTGCATCATCACCAACGGGCTGATGGTGGGGACCTTTGACGACCAGAAGAACTTCAACCGCGCCGCCGCCCTGGGGGTGGCCAACTATGGACAGATGACGGCCGGCGGCTGGATGTATATCGGCCCCCAGGGCATCGTCCACGGGACCTTCAACACCCTGCTCAACGCCGGACGGCTGAAGCTGGGGATCCCCGCCGACGGGAACCTGGCCGGGCGGCTGTTTGTGTCGGCGGGCCTGGGCGGCATGAGCGGGGCCCAGGGCAAGGCGGCGGAGATCGCCGGGGCCGTGTCCATCATCGCAGAGGTGGACGACTCCCGCATCGAGACCCGGTATACCCAAGGGTGGGTCAGCCAGCGCACCGACAGCCTGGAGGAGGCGTTGGCCATGGCCCGGCGGCACCTGGCGGACCGGACCCCCTGCGCCATCGCCTATCACGGCAACGTGGTGGACCTGCTGGAATACCTGTACAAAAACGATGTGCACGTGGACCTGCTCAGCGACCAGACCTCCTGCCACGTCCCCTATGACGGCGGGTACTGCCCCCAGGGGCTGACCTTCGCCCAGCGGACGGAGCTGCTGGACCATGACCCGGAGAAGTTCCGGAAGCTGGTGGACAAATCCCTGCGGCGGCATTATGAGATGATCTGCCGGTTCCACGACCGGGGGACGTATTTCTTCGACTATGGCAACAGCTTCCTGAAGGCCGTGTTTGACGCGGGGGTGCGGGACGTGTGCCGCAACGGCGAAAACGACCTGGACGGATTCGTGTTCCCCTCCTATGTGGAGGACATTCTGGGGCCGTGCCTGTTCGACTTCGGCTACGGGCCCTTCCGGTGGTGCTGCCTGTCGGGAAAGCCCGAGGATCTGGACAAGACCGACGCCGCCGCCGCGGCGTATATCCTGGAAAACAACCGGCGGTATCAGGACTATGACAACTATGTGTGGGTCCGGGACGCCAAGCGCAACCGCATGGTGGTGGGCACCCAGTGCCGCATCCTGTATCAGGACGCCATGGGACGCATGAACATCGCCCTGAAATTCAACGAGATGGTGCGAAACGGCGAGATCGGCCCCGTGATGCTGGGCCGGGACCACCACGACACCGGCGGAACGGACTCCCCCTTCCGGGAGACCTCCAACATCAAGGACGGCTCCAACATCATGGCGGACATGGCCACCCAGTGCTATGCCGGCAACGCCGCCCGGGGCATGAGCCTGATCGCCCTGCACAACGGCGGCGGCGTGGGCATCGGCAAGTCCATCAACGGCGGGTTCGGCATGGTGCTGGACGGCTCGGAGCGGGTGGACACCATCCTGCGTATGAGTATGCCCTGGGACACCATGGTGGGTGTGGCCCGGCGCAGTTGGGCCCGGAACGACAACGCCGTCACCACGGCCATGGAGTATAACCGCCTGTATGCGGGGCAGGATCATATCACCCTGCCCTATGCCGCGCCGGAGGACGACGACATCATTGCCGCCGTGCTGCACGGGGCCCGGTAAGGAGGGGCTATGACCACCTATATCACAAACATCGGCCTGCTGGCCACCCCCCGGGGGGATTCCGCCCGGCGGGGACGGCAGCAGGGGGAGATCACCCTGCTGCGGGACGCCTGGGTGGCCGTGGAGGGCGGAAAAATCGCCGCCGTGGGGCAGGGACAGCCTGCCCCGGAGGACGGCGACACCCTTCTGGACGCCGGAGGGCGGCTGATGACCCCGGGATTGGTGGACGCCCATACCCACCTGATCTTCGGCGGCTGGCGGCAGAACGAGCTGGGGCAGAAGCTCCGGGGCGTGCCGTATCTGGACATTCTGGCCCAGGGAGGCGGCATTCTGTCCACCGTCCGGGCCACCCGGGCGGCGTCGGAGGAGCAGTTGGCGCACAAGGCGGAAGCGGTCCTGGCGGAAATGCTGCGGATGGGCGTGACCACCTGCGAGGCCAAAAGCGGCTACGGCCTGGAGCCGGAGCAGGAATACAAGCAGCTGCGGGTGATCCGGCGGCTGAACGAGACGCAGCCAGTGGAGCTGGCGGCCACGTTTATGGGGGCCCACGCCCTGCCGGAGGAGTACCGGGGGCGGCGGGAGGACTATATCCGCCTGCTGTGCCGGGAGATGATCCCCTATGCGGCCCGGGAGGGCCTGGCGGAGTTCTGCGACGTGTTCTGCGAGGAGGGCGTGTTCACCGCCCGGGAGAGCCGGACCATCCTGGAGGCGGGACTGGCCCACGGGCTGCGGCCCAAGGTCCACGCCGACGAGATCGCCGCCATCGGCGGCTCCCAGCTGGCGGGAGAGATCGGGGCCATCAGCGCCGAGCACCTGATTGTGTGCCCGCCGGAGGGAATCCGGAGTCTGGCGGCGGGAGGCGCCGTGGCGTGCTGTCTGCCGGCCACCAGCTTCTATCTGGGGGCGGCCTATGCCCCGGCCCGGGAGATGATCGGGGCCGGAGTGCCGGTGGCGGTGGCCACGGACTTCAATCCCGGGTCCTGCCCCGGCAGCAGTCTGCAGCTGGCCATGAACATCGCGTGCCTGAAATACCGGATGACACCGGAGGAGGTGCTGACGGCGGTGACGCTGAACGCCGCCGCCGCCATCGGCCGGGCCGGGACCATCGGCTCCGTGGAGCCGGGGAAGCAGGCGGATCTGCTGCTGTGGAACGCGCCGGACCTGGACTATGTGTGCTATCGGTTCGGCAGCAACCTGGTGGGCACGGTGATGAAGAAAGGACGGATCGTGCATGAAGAGTAGGAGGAACGGAACATGATCTATATCAACGGACACGACCTGACCATTGAACAGGTCGTCGCCGTCTCCCGGCAGGGGGAGACGGTGGCCATCGCGCCGGATGCCAGAGAGCGCATCAACGCCGCCCGGGCCTATGTGGACCGGAAGCTGGCGGACAAGGCCGTGGTATACGGCCTGACCACCGGGTTCGGCAAGTTCTCCACGGTGTTTGTGCCGGAGGAGGAGACGGCCCAGCTGCAAAGGAACCTGATTATTTCCCACGCCTGCGGCATGGGGGAGCCTCTGGACACCCGGGTGGTGCGGGCGGCTATGCTGCTGCGGCTGAACGCCCTGGCCCGGGGCAATTCCGGCATCCGCCTGTCCACCATGGAGACGCTTTTGCAGATGCTGAACCGGGGGGTCCATCCGATCATCCCGGAGAAGGGGTCCCTGGGGGCCAGCGGCGACCTGGCGCCCCTGTCCCACATGGTGCTGGTGATGCTGGGCGAGGGCGAGGCGGAGTATCAGGGCCGGGTGATGCCGGGCCGGGAGGCCATGGCCGCCGCTGGCATCGACATCATCCAGCTGGCCGCCAAGGAGGGCCTGGCCCTGATCAACGGCACCCAGATCATGACGGCCATCGCCTGCCAGGCGGTGTATGACGCCCGGGACCTGGCCAAAACGGCGGATATCGCCGCCGCCATGACCTGCCAGGCCCTGCACGGCATCCGGAAGGCCTTCGATCCCAAGGTGCACGCCCTGCGGGGGCAGCCGGGGCAGATCACCGCGGCGGAGAACCTGCGGCGGCTGCTGGAGGGCAGCGGGCTGTCCTTCGACCTGAATCCGGACAAGGTGCAGGACGCCTACGCCATCCGCTGCACGCCCCAGATTCACGGGGCCAGCCGGGACGCCATCGGCTATGTGTGGGGCGTGGTAAGCCGGGAGATCAACGCCGTCACCGACAACCCCCTGATCTTCCCGGAGGAGGACGAGGCCATCTCCGGCGGCAATTTTCACGGGCAGCCGGTGGCCCTGGCCATGGACTTTCTGGGCATCGCCCTGGCGGAATATGCCAACGTGTCGGAGCGGCGGCTGGAGCGGCTGGTGAATCCGGCCCTGTCCGAGGGGCTGCCGGCCTTCCTGACCAATCGCGGCGGGGTGCACTCGGGCTTCATGATCGCCCAGTACGCCGCGGCGTCCATGGTGTCGGAGAGCAAAATCTACGCCCATCCGGCGTCGGTGGACTCCATCCCGTCATCGGCCAACCAGGAGGACCACGTCAGCATGGGCACCACCGCCGCCCGGAAGGCGCTGATGATCCTGGACAACAGCCAGAAGGTGCTGGGCATCGAGCTGTTCGCCGGGGCCCAGGCGGCGTGGCTGCGGGGCGAGGACGGACTGTCCCCGGCCACCCGGGCGGTATACGACCGCATCCGCCAGGCGATCCCGCCGGTGGACCAGGACGTGGTGATGCACCCGCTGATGGTGCAGGCGGATGAGCTGGTGAAGGCCCACGCCATTTCCCGGGCGGCGGAGGCCGTCTGCGGAGAATTGCAGTAAATTTCCCCCAGGGCGGGGCCTGTGGGCCCCGTCCCGGGAAGCGCATAAAAAGAGAGGATAGGGAGGAAAAACATATGATGAAGCTTGTGGAATGCATCCCCAATTTCAGCGTCAGCCGGGAGCGGGACGAGGCCGCCTTCAACGCCCTGGTGGAGACTGCCCAGGCCGTGGCCGGGTGCACGGTGCTGGACGTGCAGTCCGACGGCACCCACAACCGGTGCGTGTTCACGCTGGTGGGGTCCCCGGAGGGCATCGGCGAGGCGGCGTTCCGGCTGGCCAAGCGGGCCATGGAGGTCATCGACATGACCAAACACCAGGGCGCTCATCCCCGGATGGGGGCCACGGACGTGATCCCCTTTGTGCCCACCATGGACATGACCGTGGAGGAGTGCGTGGAGCTTTCCCGGCAGGTGGCCCGGCGCATCTGGGAGGAGCTGGGGATTCCCAGCTTCCTGTATGAGGAGTCGGCCACGGCTCCGGGGCGGGTGAACCTGGCCAAGATCCGGAAGGGGCAGTTCGAGGGAATGCCCGAGAAGCTGCTGGAGCCGGAATGGGCCCCGGATTTCGGCCAGCGGAAAATCCACCCCACCGCCGGGATCATCGCCATCGGCGCGCGGATGCCGCTGGTGGCCTTCAACGTGAACCTGGACACGGACAACGTGGAGATCGCCAAGTCCATTGCCAAGGCCATCCGGGGCTCCTCCGGCGGGTTCAAGTTCTGCAAGGCCATCGGCCTGCTGCTGGAGGACCGGAACGTGGCCCAGGTGTCCATGAACATGGTGAACTATGAGGGGACGCCGCTGTACTACGCCTATGAGATGATCCGGGCCCTGGCGGACCGGTGGGGCGTGCGCATCATCGGCACGGAGCTGGTGGGTCTGACCCCGGCCAAGGCGCTGATCGACTGCGCGGAATACTATCTGAAGCTGGAAAACTTCGACTGCCACAAGCAGGTGATGGAGTATCACCTGGTGGGGATGGAATAAGGAGGACGCTATGCAGCTTGCTGAATTGACGGTGCGGGGGTTTGCGGACCTGCTGGGTTCCGACGCGCCCGCGCCCGGCGGCGGCTCCGCCGCCGCTCTGGCCGGGGCCTTGGGGGCGGCGCTGACCGCCATGGTGGGGTCCCTGACCGTGGGACGGAAGAAGTACGCCGAATTTGACGGCCTGGCCCGGGAGACCCTGGAAAAGGCCCGGGACCTGGAGCACCGGTTCCTGGACGTGATGGAGCGGGACACGGAGGCCTTCAACGCGGTGTCCGCCGTGTTTGCCATGCCCAAGGGCACAGATCAGGAGAAGGAGGCCCGGGCCGCAGCCATGCAGGAGGCCCTGCAGGGCTGCACAAAGACGCCCTTTGAGATGATGGAGCTGTCTCTGGAGGCGCTGCGGCTGACGGATGGGCTGGTGGACCGGTCCAACGCCAGCGCCGCCAGCGACCTGGGCTGCGCGGCCCTGCATCTGGGGTCCGCCGTGCAGGGGGCGTGGCTGAACGTGCTCATCAACCTGGGGAGCATCCGGGACGCGGCCTTCGCCGCCCAGTACCGCACCCGGGGCCAGATCCTGCTGGATGAGGCCCTGCCGCTGGCGCAGAGCATCTATGACCGGGTGCTGAAAGCAGTGCAGGGATAATCATATAATAAGCCCTCCGGCCACGCCGGAGGGCTTCAGTCTGTCAAAAAACTACCCAACCGGCCCTATTTCTGCTATAATAGAGGAAACAGAGGTGTTTTCATGGAAGGCTGGAGAAAAGACGCGCGGCACGAGCCGATCATTGTAGATTTGGATGCACTAGTTCCGAAAGGCCATCTGCTGCGGAAGATTGAGAAGGTCATGGACTATGAGTGGCTGTATGAACGACTGAACCCGTACTACTGTCATGACAACGGACGCCCCGGAACCGGTCCGGTGGTGCTGATCAAAATGGTACTCATTCAGCACCTGTTCGGCATTGCCCGCGCCCATGATGCCCATGTCCAGGGTGAACACGAAGAAATAGTCGCCGAACACGTTGAACACGCCGCCGAACAGCACCGCCTTGGTGGCCAGGGCCGGGTCGCCGTCGTTGCGCAGAAACGCCGACATCAACTGGGTGAACAGGAAGCTGGGCACCACAAACTTGATGGAGAACAGATACGCCCGGGCCAGCGGCAGCAGGGTCTCCTCCGCGCCGAACAGCGTCAGGAGCTGGCGGTCAAAGAGAATCAGCGCCGCCCAGGAGAGAAGGGACAGGACCGCCGTTGCCAGGACTGCCGCCGTGAAATACTCGTTGGAGCGCTTTTCGTTGCCGGGGCCTGACCCCGCAGGGTGCTCAGCAGCACGCTGCCGCCGATGCCGGTGAGAAGGCCCAGACTATAAATAATGTTCCAGACCGGGGCCACCACGGCCAGGGCTGCCGTGCCGGTGGGGCCCTGATACTGGCCCACCATGGCGGCGTCCACCACGCCGTAGATAGAGGTGATCAGGGCGCTGCCGAAGGCGGCGGCGAGATACTTAAAGTAGATGGGACGAATTTTGTCCGTCAGGAAATTCATACGGCTGCCTCCTTGGGAATGAAGATGCAAAGCGCAGGCCCGGAACGAAAAAAAGCCGGATAAAGCACAGGCATTTCAGCCTGTTGCCTTATCCGGCTCGTCATTTCCAGCGAATGACTTGCCCTCCGAGCAAGCGAGGGGTGTTATAGCCGCTTTTGCCCGGAATGTCAAGCACTTTGCGGAACTTATGGAGTTACTTTTCGCCGTACCAGCAGCGGACGAAGGCGGCCAGGCCCGGGATCAGGTCCTTGATCTGGTGGCCGGAGGTGTTGACGCACAGGTGGTACGTCTCCTTGGCGCCCCACTTGGAGTCGGCGAACATCTGACGGTACTGGGCGCGGTTCTTGTCCACCTGCTTCATGCGGCGGGCAATGTCGTTGCGGGACAGGTGCTCCCCCTCCGGGGCCCGGTCGATGCAGCGCTGGATCTTGGACTCGGCGTCGGCATAGACGAACAGGTTCAGGGGATGATAGTCCTTCAGGATCACGTCGGCGCAGCGGCCCACGATGACGCAGTCCCCCTGCTTGGCGAAGTTCTCAATGATCTGCTGCTGGGCGGCGGCTACCTGGAAGCCCTGGTCCATGATCTGCACCGGGGGCATGGCGAAACGGTGGCCGATGGTCGTGGGGTAGGCGGCCTCGATGCACTTTTCAGAGATGTTGGCCACATACCGCTCATCGAAGCCGTGCTCCTTGGCGATGAGCTCGATGATCTCGTGATCGTAGCAATGGATGCCCAGCTCCTCGGCCAGGCGCTTGCCCAGCTCGCGGCCGCCGGAGCCGAATTCACGGCTGATGGTGATGATTTTCATGATATTTCCACTCCTCTCAAAGCATCAAAAGGTGACAGGTTTAATACTCATAGCAGCTGCCGCCCACGAACTCGCGGACGATGGAGTTGCGGGGAACATAGTGGGTGTGCAGCGGAGGAACCCCGCCCACTACCTTCATCAGGTCCGTCAGGCCGTGCTTTTCCAGGTACTCCGGGGTCAGCTCCTGACGGAACTGGGGAATCTCGTTGAGGTATTTGGCCAGGATGCAGGGCTCGTAATCGTGGAAGGTGTCGATATGAATGGCGGCGTTGCCCTTGTGGGGCATGATGTAGTTGATCTCACCCCGGTCCACGCTCTCGGCCCGCTCCACGGTTTCCTGCAGGGAGTGGCCCCGGGTGTTATAGTCCCGGATCAGGCGGCGGGCCACCCGCAGCTGCTCGGGGCGGACGATTCTGTCGTCGTTGGTGATGATACGGGTCCGGGGGGCCACATACACGCCGTTGGCGATGCCCCGGAGCTTGTCAAAGATCAGGGGATTGAGCATGTGGATGCCCTCGGCGATGACGATGCAGTCCTTTTCACCCTGCATCTTCCTGTAGCCGCCGGTGGTGCCGTTTTTGAAGTCATACCAGGGAATATCGGCCTCCATGCCGTCCAGCAGCTGGGAGATGCAGGTCAGCAGGGTGTCCACGTCCACGCAGTAGGGAGACTCCCAGTCTGTGGCCTCGGGGGGACGTTTGTCCAGCGGCAGGAAGAAATTGTCCATACTCAGCAGACACACCTTGACGCCCAGATTCTGCAGGTATTCCTGAAGCCGCATGGCGGTGGTGGTCTTGCCGGAGCCGGAGGGACCCGTCAGGGCCACCACGGGCTTTTCCTGGCGGTTGGACAGGATCGCCGCCGCAGCGGCGCTGATCTTGTCGTGAAATACTTCCTCGCAGCGCAGAACGAACTGCGTCTCATTGCGCATGGCGTAATTGATGTTTTCCAGGTCGATGACGCGCATTAACAGATGCTCCTCTCGTAAAATACTACCCATCCATCCTATAATACAGTACATTATACCACGAAGCGGCGGCGGCTGCAAGTGAAAAAACCCACCGGCGGGCGGGGGATTCAATCCTGCCGGGTGAAGGACACGGAGTAGGCTCCCAGCACCTGGCGGCAGGGGATGGCGGCGGCGTTTTCCGCCGTCAGCGGCAGGCGGGGATAGGCGGTCCTGCTCCACGCCGTAGGCCATGACAAATTGCGTGATGTCCATGGGAGTATCTCCTCGTATAGCACAATTCCCCGGACGGCGCAACGGCTGCGCCGCCGGGGAGGCTTTTTCATTGGGGAAATTCCAGGCTTTTGCGGAAGCTGTTTTCTCCCAGGGATGTGATGTCCCCGGCTATGACCTGGTCGCCGCAGACAAACAGGTTTGCCTGGACCCCCTGGGGAGCATCGGGATGGTTCAGCACCGTATAGGTATACCGGGTAACGGTCTTGCCGCCGCACCGGTCAAAGGGCAGGCCCAGTCCCTTTTGCAGGGCCGCATACTCCGCATGGGCGGACAGGTCCTCCGGCAGCAGGAGACTCAGCGTCTCCAGAGGCTCCGGCGTCACCTGCCAGCCCAGGCTCTCCAGATAGGCTACCCGGGCGGCATTGTCGGCGGCCTGTACCGGCTCCGTCCCGCCGCTGTCCCGCTGACAACCGGGAATCACAAACAGTAGCGTCAGGGCCGCCAGGACCCCCAGGGCGGCGGCTGCCAGCTGCCGCCGCTTCATGAATACCACCATACCATCACCTCGTACATTTCTTATTCCATTTTGCCCAAAACTATGCTATGCTTACGGAAGAAATTGCAGGAGGTGCAGATATGGAGCGGCTGGACAAAATCCTGGCCGGGACCGGACGGTGGTCCCGGCGGGAGGTAAAGGACCTGGTGCGCCAGGGCCGGGTGCGGGTGGACGGACAGACCGCCCGGACGGCGGAGGAGAAGGTGGACCCGGAGGCGGCCGCCATCACCGTGGGCGGCCAGCCGGTGGAGACGGAGCGGTTCACCTATGTGATGCTCCACAAGCCAGCAGGGGTGCTGTCCGCCACCGAGGACACCCACCAGCAGACGGTGCTGGACCTGCTGCCCGGGGAGCTGCGGCGGAGGAGCCTGTCGCCGGTGGGGCGGCTGGACAAGGACACGGAGGGCCTGCTGCTGCTGACCAATGACGGGGCCCTGGCCCATCGGCTGCTGGCTCCCAGGTCCCATGTGGACAAGGTGTACTATGCCCGGGTGGAGGGAGCGCTGGAGCCTGCCGACGCCGCGGCCTTCGCCGCCGGAATGACCCTGGGGGATGGGCTGGAGTGCCTGCCCGCCGGGCTGGAGATTCTGTCGCCGGGGGAGTGCCTGGTGACCCTTCGGGAGGGAAAGTTCCACCAGGTCAAGCGGATGCTGGCGGCCCGGGGAAAGCCGGTGACGTACCTGAAGCGGCTGTCCATGGGCCCCCTGCGGCTGGACCCGGAGCTGGCTCCCGGGGCCTTCCGGATGCTGACGGCGGAGGAGAAAAAAGCTCTTGCGGACTGCCGGTAGAGGCGTTTATCGACATAACTGCAAAAAAATTTCCAGGAAATTTGTAGAAAAGATAAAAAAATACTTGCAAATCCGTGATTCTGACGATATAATAGGGGTAACGGCCTGACAGTTTGCACAAAATACCCACAGCCCAAATCATCGGCGGGAGGAACAAGAATGTCTGGAAGAATTTTTCAAAATGTTGTGCTGCAATTCAAGGAGACCACGGACCGCACCATCGGCGTTATCGACTCCGAGGGCACGGTGATCGCGTGCAGCGAGCTCACCGGTATCGGCAAGAAGTGGACCAAATATGTGGAGCCTATCGCCGCGGCGGAGGGCAACTGCGTGACCATGGAGGGCAAGACCTTCAAGGCCATGCCCGGCTGGGGCACCCACTTTGACTATGCGGTTTTCACCAGCGGCGACGACAGCGTGGGACGCACCGTGTGCTCCATGGCCTGCGTGGCCCTGAACGCCGCCAAGGTCTATTATGAGGAAAAGCACGATAAGGGCTCCTTTATTAAGAACATCATCTCGGATAATATCCTGATCAGCGATATCTACATGCGGGCCAAGGAGCTGCATGTGGCGGCGGAGGTGCCCCGGGGCGTGTTTGTCATCCGCCCGGTGGACGACCGGGCCGAGGCCATTCCCGTGGACGTGGTGCAGAATATGTTCCCGGACCGGCAGAATGATTTCGTGCTGAGCGTGGGCGACGACGACGTGGCCCTGATCCACCAGATGCCCGAGGGCGCCTGCGGCAAGGACCTGGAAAAGGTGGCCGCCTCCATCGAGGAGGCCCTGCGGGTGGACGGCGAGAGCACCGTGTTCGTGGGCATCGGCACCCTGGCCCTGCACCTGCGGGATCTGGCCAAGGCCTATAAGGAGGCCCAGATCGCCATCGAGGTGGGCAAGGTCTTTGACACCGAGCGCTATGTCATCAACTATGAGAACCTGGGCATCGGCCGGCTGATCTATCAGCTGCCCACCACCCTGTGCGAGATGTTCCTGCAGGAGGTTTTCAAGAAGAATCCCATTGACGCCCTGGATCAGGAGACGCTGTTCACCATCTATAAGTTCTTTGAGAACAACCTGAACGTGTCCGAGACGGCCCGGAAGCTGTTTGTCCACCGGAACACCCTGGTGTACCGGCTGGAGAAGATCAAGAAGCTGACGGGGCTGGACCTGCGGGAGTTTGACGACGCCATCACCTTCAAGGTAGCCCTGATGGTGAAGAAGTACCTCACCAGCCGGGGAATCGACGCGTAAAAGGCCATAAAAAATCCTGTCCCTGTAGGGACAGGATTTTTTTCGCCGTTTCATCGGCCCCAGGACGACAGGAGGTCCAGATGATCCCGCAGCTGCTCCTGGCCGCAGTACAGGAACACGGCCACCTGGCCGCCCCGGCCCAGGGCCGCCATCTGCCAGAGGCCCTCCGGCTCCCGGGCCAGAAGCACAAAGTCCAGCCCCGGATGATCCAGGGTCTCATAGCTCCAGGACAGGTTCACCAGCCGGTACTGCTCCATCTGGGCCTGGGCCACGGACCGGGCCATGGAGGGCAGCAGCAGGCGGAAATACATGGCCTCCAGCTGAGGCGCGTAGCAGCTTGCGCCGTTTTCCGGACTGCGGGCCTGCTGGGTGACGGAATACCAGGCCGGGGCCAGCAGGGAATGCTCCCTGTAAGCCCGGGAATCGTGTCCGGAGGATGGGTCAAACAGGACCACCGGGGTGCTCTCCAGCTCCTGCAGCTCCACATAGGGCTGCCGGAAGTCCTCCAGGGGGACGCCCCGGCGCTCCATCCACTGTCCCGCCAGCAGCAGTGCCAGCAGGAAAACCGCCGCCAGGGAGATCACGTTCTCCCACACGATCCCTCTGCTGGGTCCGGCGGAGGGCGGCATATCCATCCCCAGCCGCAGGGCCTGACAGGCTCTGCGCAGCAGTCTCGCGTTCCGGCAGCTTCTGCCGAATGCCACCCCCTGACACAGCAGCAGCACCAGAAACGTCGGGTCAAATACCCGCAGCCACACCAGCGGCAGACCGCCCCGGGCCGCCATGCCGCCGCTCCAGAACAGCAGCAGCCACACGGATACGGCAGCCAGGACCACCCCCAGCAGCAGGCTGCGCTGCCAGGCCCGGCGCGCGGCCCGCTCCAGCCGCTCCAGGGAAAGGCCCCGGCTTTCGTGGTCGGAGTACAGCTCCACGGCGGCGGGATCCGCCGTGTAAAACAGCCAGCACCCGGCGGGGGCCACGTTCAGGGCATATGACCAGCCCGCCCTTCGATACAGCTCCTGCTGCTCCTCCGTGGGAGCCGTCCTGCCCCGGTCATAGGGCTCCAGGCGGAACCGGGTGCCGGGCACGCCGTCGGTGGTAAAGACCGCCCAGCTGCCGATGGACACCGGAAACAGCCCGGCGTTGGCCTGCTCCTCCAGCCAGGCCTCCAGCCCCCGGATGTCACAGGGGTATACCGGAAGTATTTTCCTCACTTTTCTTGCTCGGTCCATGCGCTCTCCTCCTCTCCGTCCTCCACGCAGGCCCTCAGCCGCGCCAGCTCCTCCCGGAAGGCGGCCCGGCCCGCTTCCGTGATCTGATAGCTGCGCTTGCGGCCCTGAATCTCCGTCTCCCGGATCAGGCCCTCCTCCTGAAACTTCCCCAGCAGGGTGTACAGGGTCCCGGGGCCCAGCCGCACCCGGCCGTTAGTTTTCCGCTCCACAAACTCCGTGATCTCGATGCCGCACATCTGCCCCCGAAAAAAGGACATCAGCACATAGAACATGGACTCGGTCAGAGTCCCCCGCTCCTTCATGGCGGCGCTCCACCTCCTTCCAGCGTTTTTCGATTAATATCGCGCCGCGATATTGTATGCTTCCATTATAATATCGCCACACGATATTGTCAAGGGCCCCGGAGCGTAAAAAAAGCGTGCTGCCCGCAGGCAGCACGCTTTTTTGGGATTAAATCAGTCCTTGCGCAGGAGGTTGTTGTCCTCGAAATAGTCGATGCGCATGGCGTGGCGGACGTCGTGGAGGGTGGCGGCTGCCGTCTTGCGGGCAGTCTCGCTGCCGGCCCGGAGAATTTCGTACACATCGGGCAGACGCTTCTCCCAATCCTCCCGGCGCTGGCGGATGGGGGCCAGTTCCGCCTGGAGGACATTGTTCAGGAACTTCTTGACCTTCACATCCCCCAGGCCGCCCCGCTGATAGTGGGCCTTCAGCTCATCCAGCCCGCTGTATTCCGGCAGGAACTCCGGGAAATACTCCGGGCGGCAGAAGGCGTCCAGATAGATGAAGACAGGGTTTCCCTCGGTGTGGCCGGGGTCCTCCCGGCGCAGGTGGGTGGGGTCGGTGAACATGGACATGACCTTGGTGCGGATGTCCTCGGGACTGTCGGACAGGTAGATGCAGTTGCCCAGGGACTTGCTCATCTTGGCCTTGCCGTCGATGCCCGGCAGGCGCAGGCAGGCCTGGTTCTTGGGCAGGATGATCTGGGGGTCCACCAGGGTGTCGCCATAGACGGCGTTGAACTTGTGGACGATCTCCTTGCACTGCTCCAGCATGGGCAGCTGATCCTCGCCCACGGGGACGGCGGTGGCCCGGAAGGCGGTGATGTCCGCCGCCTGGCTGATGGGATAGCAGAAGAAGCCCACAGGGATGCTGGCCTCAAAGTTGCGCATCTGAATCTCCGCCTTGACGGTGGGGTTGCGCTGGACCCGGGACACGGTGACCAGGTTCATATAATAGAAGGTCAGCTCTGTCAGTTCCGGGATCATGGACTGGATGAACAGGGTGGACTTCTCCGGGTCCAGGCCGCAGGCCAGATAGTCCAGAGCCACGTTCATGATGTTCTGGCGGACCTTTTCCGGGTGCTCGGCGTTGTCGGTAAGGGCCTGGGCGTCGGCGATCATGATGTAGATCTCGTCGAATTTGCCAGAGTTCTGAAGGGCCACGCGCTCCTTCAGGGAGCCCACATAGTGGCCCACGTGCAGGCGGCCGGTGGGCCGGTCGCCGGTGAGGATGATCTGTTTCATATAACGCTCCTTCTGCGGCGCTTCAAAGGGGAAAAGCGCCGGGTATTTTTCCTTATTATAAGCGCTGGCGGCTGCTTCGTCAACATTTTTGCCGCCGGAGAGGGGAATTTTCCCGGAAAACCGGGGTTGACAAACCCTGGCAGAGCGGGTACAATATCCTTGATTTTCGCAAAAGACTGCGAAGGGAAAAAGACGGAGCAGGACCCCCTGAAGAGAGCCGGCGGCTGGTGCGAGCCGGCGGAGGCGCTCCGTTGTACTGGCCCCGGAGTTTCCCGCCTGAACAGGGCGGGACGATCGCGCCCCGTTACAGGCGTCCCGAGCGCGGAGCTTAACTTCCGCGGAAGCAGGGTGGTACAGCGAGTGATTTCGCCCCTGACCGTGTTATACGGTCGGGGGATTTTTCTTGTCATATTTATCATCAGAAGGAGAAAAGCATATGAAGTACGATTTTGCCGCCATTGAGAAAAAGTGGCAGAAGCGGTGGGAGGAGACCAAGCCCTATGCCGCCGTCACCGGGGACAAGCGCCCCAAGTTCTACGGGCTGATCGAGTTCCCCTATCCCTCCGGCCAGGGCCTGCACGTGGGTCATCCCCGGCCCTTTACCGCCATGGACATCGTCACCCGGAAAAAGCGCATGGAGGGCTACAACGTTCTGTTCCCCATCGGATTTGACGCCTTCGGCCTGCCCACGGAGAACTACGCCATCAAGAACCACATCCACCCGGCCATCGTCACCAAGCAGAACATCGCCAACTTCACCAGCCAGCTGAAAATGCTGGGCTACGGCTTCGACTGGGACCGCTGCGTGGATACCACGGACCCCAACTATTACAAGTGGACCCAGTGGATCTTCCTGCAGATGTTCAAGAAGGGCCTGGCCTATAAGACCACCATGCCCGTGAACTGGTGCACCAGCTGCAAGTGCGTGCTGGCCAACGAGGAAGTGGTCAACGGCGTGTGCGAGCGCTGCGGCAGCGAGGTCATCCGCAAGGAAAAGAGCCAGTGGATGCTGAAGATCACCGCCTATGCCCAGCGCCTGCTGGACGATCTGGAGGACGTGGACTTCATCGAGCGGGTGAAGATCCAGCAGCGCAACTGGATCGGCCGCTCCACCGGCGCGGAGATCACCTTCGACACCAACGTGGGCGACCAGGTCACGGTATACACCACCCGGGCCGACACCCTGTTCGGCACCACCTATATGGTCATCTCCCCGGAGCACCCCCTGCTGAAGGAGTGGCAGCCCAAGATTAAGAATTGGGACGCCGTGGCCGCCTATCAGGAGGAGGCTGCCCATAAGTCCGATTTTGAGCGGGGCGAGCTGAACAAGGAAAAGACCGGCGTCCGGCTGGAGGGCATTGAGGCCATCAACCCCGTGACCCACAAGCCCCTGCCTCTGTTCGTGTCCGACTATGTCCTCATGGGCTACGGCACCGGCATCGTCATGGGCGTTCCCGGCCACGACCAGCGCGACTGGGAGTTTGCCACGAAGTTCGGCCTGCCCATCATCGAGGTGGTCAAGGGCGGCGACGTCACCAAGGAGGCCTTTGTGGCCAAGGACGACAGCGCCGTGATGGTGAACTCCGGGTTCCTCAACGGCATGACCGTGAAGGAAGCCATCCCCGCCATGAAGAAGTATGTGGTGGAGCAGGGCTTCGGCAAGGAGAAAGTCAACTATAAGCTCCGGGACTGGGTGTTCTCCCGCCAGCGGTACTGGGGCGAGCCCATCCCCCTGGTGAACTGCCCCAAGTGCGGCTGGGTGGCCCTGCCGGAGGAGCAGCTGCCGCTGGTGCTGCCCCAGGTGGACAGCTATGAGCCCACCGACGACGGCGAAAGCCCCCTGAGCAAGATGACCGACTGGGTCAACACCACCTGCCCCTGCTGCGGCGGCCCTGCCAAGCGGGAAACGGATACCATGCCCCAGTGGGCCGGCTCCAGCTGGTACTTCCTGCGGTATATGGACCCCCACAACGACAAGGCTCTGGCCAGCAAGGAGGCCCTGGAATACTGGAGCCCCGTGGATTGGTACAACGGCGGCATGGAGCACACCACCCTGCACCTGCTGTACTCCCGGTTCTGGCACAAGTTCCTGTATGACATCGGCGTGGTGCCCACCAAGGAGCCCTATGCCAAGCGCACCAGCCACGGCATGATCCTGGGCGAGGGCGGCGAGAAGATGTCCAAGTCCCGGGGCAATGTGGTGAATCCCAACGATATCGTGGCCCAGTACGGCGCGGATACCATGCGCCTGCACATTATGTTTATCGGTGACTTTGAAAAGGCCGTTACCTGGTCCAACGAGGCCGTGAAGGGCTCCAAGCGTTTCCTGGACCGCTGCTGGAACCTGATGGACCTGGCCCAGGACAGCGACGAGATCTCCGAAAAGAACGAGGCCCTAATCCACAAGACCATCAAGAAGGTCACCGCCGACATCGACGATCTGAAGATGAACACCGCCATCGCCGCCCTGATGGCCATGGTCAACGAGTTCTATTCCTCCGGCCTGACCCGGGGCGACCTGCAGCAGCTGATGCTTCTGCTGTCCCCGTTTGCGCCCCACATGGTGGAGGAAATGTGGGAGCTTACCGGCTACGCCGGAAAGACCGGCAAGATGGCCATGCAGATGCCCTGGCCCGCCTATGACGAGGGCAAGACCGTGGACACCCATGTGGACATGGCCATCCAGGTCAACGGCAAGCTCAAGGGCGCTGTCACCGTCCCCGCCGGCAGCGACCAGGAGACCGTCATGGCCGCCGCCATGGAGCTGGACAAGGTCAGAAAGGCCGCCGAGGGCATGACCGTGGTAAAGACCATCCTGGTGAAGGACAAGCTCATGAACCTGATCGTCAAGCCCGCGAAATAATCGGAATCGTAAAAAATGTTGGAAAACGGCTTGACAAGGCAGGACCTACACAGTATAATGCTATTGTTAAAGTCATGTCCAATGGCTCTTAAAGAGTATCCTGGATCGAGCCGGATACATCGGAGGGAGGGAAAATAGATGTCCGAAGTCCACGTCAAGGAAGGCGAGTCCCTGGACAGCGCTCTGAAGCGTTTTAAGAGAAGCTGCGCCAAGGCAGGCGTCCTGGCTGAAGTGCGGAGAAGAGAGTGCTACGAAAGCCCCAGCGTCAAGCGCCGCAAGAAGTCCGAGGCTGCCCGCAAGAACAGAAACAAGAGATATTATTAATCGTCTCAAAAAGCGTGCTGGACGTTGTGTTCAGCACGCTTTTTACCGATTCAGGGGACAACGCTCCTTTTGGGGGAGTTATTCTGACAGGCGGCCCGGCATGCCGGTGCATCTGCGAAGTCGGAGGTATAAAATGTCATTGCAGCTGAACATCCGGAAATATGAGGAAAAAGATTTTGAGCGCCTGTGTCAGGTCCACGATCCGGCCCGGAAAAGTGAGCTGGAGTATGCCGGCCTGCCGGCGGCCTTTCTGCCGCTGTCCATCGCCGCGGAAAGAGAGGGCTTGTTTGAATATCAGGTCTATGTGGCCGAGGATAAGGGACTGGTGGTGGGCTTCATAGCATTTTCGGACACGGAGCTGGCGTGGCTTTATGTGGACCGGAGCTGCGCCCGGCAGGGAGTCGGGTCAGAGCTGATGCGTTTTGCGCTGGAGAGAGTGCAGGATGACGCGGAGATCGAAGTTCTGGACGGGAATGAACCGGCTCTGGCTCTGTATGCCAAATTCGGATTTACCACGGTCCGGATGGTGACAGGCGTAATGCCCGGAAATGAAAGCTTTCCGGTGACCGTACATGTGCTGGAGCGGCAATAACCGTGCGCGGCTTATAAAAAGGGAATCCTTCCGTTTGGGTACGATGTATCGAAACGGAGGGATTTTATCTTTCCCCGGCGAACAGCGGCTCCAGAAGGTCCTCCACCTCCGGCAGCATCACCAGGGCGTCCCGGATGCCCAGCTGACGGGCCAGCTCCAGCTTCCGCCGAAGGGTCCGGGCGTCGTCAAAAAGGACGAAGTGGGTCTGCCCCTGCCGGGTCAGGGTGAAATACCGGGCGCACAGGGCGTCGGAATAGAAGGTGGGGCGGCCTGCGGCCAGGGCCTCCAGCTGGGGAAGGGTCAGGGGCGTGCCCTGACCTCCGGGGCAGGGGAGAGGGAAGTCCATGGCCAGCCGCTGCAGGTCCAGGGCCAGGTGCTCTGCCCCGTATTGGTCCACCGCCTGGGTCAGCCGGCCCTCCAGCGTTCCGCCGGACAGGGCGGTGCACAGCAGTATCGTCGCCCCGGCGACGGGGCAGTGCTCCGGAACATACAGGGTCCGGCCGCAGGAGGCCAGCAGGGGAGAAAGCGCCTCCAGCAGGGCCAGACGGTCCGGCCTGGCAGGCGGGTCAAAGTCCGCCGCCGCCCCGGCGTAGCCCCGCCGCAGGCAGGTCCGGGCAATCTGCCGGGCCAGGCGGTCCGGTTCCTCCACCGGCGGACAGTCCCAGTCCGACAGCACCATCAGCCCGCCCCGCAGAGCAGGCGGAAGCGGCGCGGCCAGCAGATCCGAGCCGGGGCCCAGACGATAGGCCACATGGGCCAGGCGCGGCGTCACGGCCCGGGCCCGGGTCAGACGGTCCGGTGTGGCGGCAAGATACAGCGGCATGGAGATCCCCCCTTGCGTTCCCATGAAAAAAATGCTACACTATAGCCAAAGCTATGAGAAAGGGAACTGGTGTATGCGTATTTCTCTGGTGCCGGACGGGGTATACGAAAGCTATCAGCAGATCACGCCGGAGCTGCTGCAGAGCAGGGGCATCCGGCTGCTGCTCAGCGATCTGGACTATACCCTGGCCCCCAAAAGCGTGTCCCGCCCCGACCAGGCGGTGCGCGATTGGCTCAGCCGCTTACAGGCGGCGGGGATCCGGGTGATGATCCTGTCCAACAACCGCAGCCCCCGGCGGGTGGAGCAGTTCTGCCGCGACCTGGGGATCACCTATGTGGGCCACGCCAAAAAGCCGCAGACGGCGGGTTTTCGCCGGGCCATGGACCAGGCGGGGACCGACCCCGCCCACACGGCCATGCTGGGAGATAAGCTGCTGACGGATATGCTGGGGGCCAACCTCAGCGGCGTCACGGCCCTGATGGTGGAGCCGGCCGGCGGGGCCAGAACCCCGTGGCAGAAGGTGCTGCATGCCCTCCAGGCCCCCTGGAAGCATTTAGCCGGTGGCGTTCACCGGATCTGAAAGGAGTTTTGATTATGAACCATTTTGCGAAAATTGCGGAAAAGCTGTCTGCCTATGAGCTGGACGGTATGCTGCTGACCTGCGAGGCCAACCGTTTCTATGCCTCCGGCTTCCACTCCACCGGCACCGACGGCGTGGCCCTGGTGACCCGGGAGGGGAACTTCTATTTCACCGACTCCCGCTATATCGAGGCCGCCCACAACAAGGTGCAGGACGCCGAGATCGCCATGACCGACGCTGCCCACCCCTATGTGGACCTGATCAACGCCGCCATGGAAAAGACCCATGTGCAGAAGCTGGGCTTCGAGGATGCGTACATGACCGTGGCGGACTATCGCCACTATTCCGAGAAGCTGCACTGCCAGCTGGTGCCCGCCACGGAGCTGCTGATCTCCCTGCGCCAGAGCAAGGACGAGGAGGAGATCCAGCGGATGATCGCCGCCCAGCGCATCGCCGAGGCCGCTCTGGACCAGATCGTCAAGGAGATCAAGCCCGGCGTCACCGAGAAGGAGATCGCCGCCCGGCTGCAGTACCTGATGCTGGCCGGAGGCGCGGAGAATATGTCCTTTGACCCCATCGTGGCCAGCGGTCCCAACGGCAGTATGCCCCACGCCGTGCCCACCGACCGGAAGATCCAGGACGGCGACTTCGTGACCATGGACTTCGGCTGCATCTATCAGGGCTATTGCTCTGACATGACCCGCACCGTGGCCGTGGGCCACGTCACCGAGGAGATGGAGAAGGTCTACAACGTCGTGCTGCAGGCCCAGCTGGCGGGCATCGCCGCCGCCAAGGCCGGCGCCACCGGCCACGACGTGGACGCCGCCGCCCGGAAGGTCATCGAGGACGCCGGTTACGGTCCCTATTTCGGCCACAGCTTCGGCCACAGTGTGGGCGTGGAAATTCACGAGTCCCCCAACGCCTGTCTCTTATACACATCTGACGCTGCCGACGATCGCATAAG